>Ga0247611_10000325_pt1 | contig 98123 bp, 96 predicted proteins | sample 177DNAGHGhighgp2_FD_192422 | JGI IMG/M metagenome (GOLD analysis project Ga0247611, IMG submission 192422) | Sheep rumen microbial communities from Palmerston North, Manawatu-Wanganui, New Zealand - 1770 DNA GHGhigh gp2 | ecosystem: Host-associated > Mammals > Digestive system > Stomach > Rumen...
GATTGCCCCATCGAATGGCTGGACGCGGGGCATATCGATGGCGTTTGATGACTCGGGGTCTTCGCAGGAAGCGGCGCGCGCCACCTTGACGACGGCGTCGACAAGGCAATCGATTTCCTCCGCTTCGAGCCAATAGCGGTTCCTAAAGAGCGAATTCCAGTAATGTTCGTCGATCCATTCGACGGTCGCGATATTCGTATCGTTTATGGTCAAGGTAAGTTCCTTGTATCCGTCGGGGTTTGACCTGTCGCAGGTGCCGAACCATAAGTCGCGGCCGTACCCATCGTCGGGAATTAAAGCCGCCGCTTCGATTTCTTCCTCTGTAGCAAGTCGTGGGCTTAAGCGCTTTAGCGTCTCAAGCACCTCGCCATCATCAGTTCCCTCGGCTTTAAGGTTTTCTCCCTCGCCTTCTGCCTTAAGGACAATGTGATAAGGAAGGGGGCTGCCGGAGCCGAAGCTTGCGCAGAAATGCTCCCACGTCGCCTTCTTCGAATTGGTGGAGGTGCCTTCGAAAGCGGTGAAAGCCATCCTTATCAGCGCGCCCGACAATGCGGCGCCGATGACGGCGAATATGATGAACGGTTTCTTCCTCAACATGATGGCTTGACCGTTATGAAGGATTCGACATAGTCGCAGAACGCCCTAGCTACCGTTTTCCGCTTCTCCGCATCCGGGGTCTTTTGAACAAGGCCTTTGTTCATCAGCCAATATTTCGGCGAGCTGACTCCGCTTCCGCCTAGTAGGTCCTTCCATTGGCCGGATTCCCTTTTGAATCCGAGATAGGAATACACTTTCTCCTCAAACGCATTCAGATTCCTGCTACCCGATACATTCTCAACGAAATCCCAGCACCTTTTGTTCATGTTTTTCACGGAACCGTAGTAATTGTTGAGCGCATCGTGAACATAGCCTGTTCCGGTCAAAATGTTTGAAGCCACGTTAATGGCGTCAATATCAGCCAAAAGATCCTGCTCTTGCGCGGAACTTTCCAAATGCGCCAAAGGGTTGGCGCTGCTATATTCCTTGGGATCTGGGCAATCCTTGGCGGCCGTCTGAAGGTCACCTGCCCAAGATGTTAAGTGCTTAAAATCCCCTGTGATGTCCAAATTCAGGATTGTAGAAGCGGCCCCCAAATATAAACCAGTATATTTGTAACCCGCGTCCAAAGAGGCCATGAAATGGATGGCGTCAAATTTCCTATTCGGGTCAATGGGGTCAAGCATTTCCGTTTGGCTTCCATAGCCAGTGAGCGAAGGTATGTGGAACTCGAATCCATAGTTCTCTTTTTCCACGAACTTCGCAAAGTAGCTGCTTAGGGGCTTCCAATCCATCAGCCAAGGATCGGCGAAGCCGTTGAACGCCGGGTCGATGGAGCCGGCAAGCCCGAACCAGCCGGCGCCCATTAGGGTCTCCTTCAGCTGTTCTTTGCGGTTATCTTGAAACAAATCGCCGATCTCAAGAACATAATGCTTGTTGATGCTTCTTACGTATCCGAGGACCCTATTGGGCACGTCGGTGGGCACGGGGTTCAAAACCGTGGCGGCATAGGCGGTCGAGGCGGCATCCAAAAAAGCGACTCCGTCAATGAATTTGGACATGGACTGGCCAGTTAAAGTTGCGCCTTTCAGTTTCGGAGTGCCCTTGCTTACCTCGTATGCATATGAGACATCTCCGCCATCCCCTTCGAAAGATTGGATCGGGAAGCCTACCTTCGATAACGCTTCCGCCGTTGGCGCATCGACGTAACAAAGCGTGCCATCCGGCGCCTCCTCCGTCTCAAAAGCGACGTCGGAGCCAATTGGCTCTTCGCCGACGATCGAGGATTCGTCATGGCTTTCGATGCAAGCCGACATTTCCTCTACGCTGGTAATTTGAGGCCCACAATTCAAGGCCGAGAGCACCGCAGGTGCCAAAGATAGTAATGCAGTCATTTAATATTCCTTTCTGTTGCGACTACCAACTGACGCCGCAGCCCTCTGTACAAATTCAAGTCGCGACGAAAGAGGGCGTTTTGAAAAAGGGCGTCAGAATTGGCGTTTTTATAAGATTATCAATCCTGGCTATATTCCAAGATGTCACCGGGCTGGCAGCCCAATATCTCGCAGATCCTGCCCAGCGTCTCGAAACGGATGCCCTTGACCTTCCCGGTCTTCAATAGGGACATGTTCGCGTTGGTGATGCCGACCTTCTCGGCGAGCTCGACGAGGCCCATGCCCCGCTGCCGCATGACGCGATCCAGGTTGACCTTGATCATACGAATGCCTCGCTGTCTTCCTTATAGGCGATGGATGAACTCACCGCGCCGGAGGAGAAGAACATGCATCCCCCGACGACCCCTCCGACTATGGCGAGGAAGCAATAGAGCACCTCGGCGCCCAAGTCCCTCAGCAGAAGGGCGAGAACGAGGTTGCCGACGAGGAAGGCAAGGCAATCGGCGATAAGGATAAGGCCGCCGATTTTAAGCTCACGCACGGTTTCCCTGCAGAAGAACCCGCCTTTTCCGATCCTCTTCCCGCACGAGGCGGCTAGGACAAGAACGGCGAAGCAAGGAAGGCTGCAGGCCCAGTCGAGACAAAGGGCAAAGACCCTTAGCGGCTGCATGGCGTAGCCTTCCCTCGCATAAGCAAAGAGGCCGGTCTGGTAGGGCGCGTAGAAGGCGCAGAAGAAGGCGCCAAACGAGGCGAACGCTGCCACGGCGGCGTAGGTCAGGGCGCGGATGGCTTTTAGGTTTCTCTCCATAGAAATTCCTCCTGAGCACAATATACCCCTAATTTATCGTTTTGCAATAATGTATTTATCGTTTTGCGATATCTTTATCACAAGTTGCTTCAGAATCTTAAGAAGTCATATCTCAGTTTTTCCATACCAGCAGATCGGCGTGTCGCCGCGCGAACGTCTCCAACGAGCTGGAGCTTCCGTGGCTCGGAAAGCCTTGCGAGGACAAGGCCAAATGGGCGATTGACACGTCCGAGATGAGGGAGGGAATGAGGGAAAAATAGACGGGATAAAATACGGGGGTATATGGTAATCGCGAAGAACGCGTCGGAACGTCTCCGACCTACATCAAAGAAACGCTACCGGAGTTGCGACTTTTTCCAACCCCGCCGGGACCATGAATTTCAAAAGCGCTGAGTTCAGGGAGCTTGGTCTTAACGGGTGGAAGATGGTTTATAAACTTAACTATGTCGGCGCCATCCCGTTCGCTTCCATGACCAGTTTCAGCATCACCTATTCGAGTTCCGGTGCTCCGTCTTTAAATGGGTCTCAGCGAATAGATGCCATCTCGAACGGGACAAAGTATTCGATTACGGCTTCCCCTACGGTTGAAGCGTATATCTTGGCGAACAGTAGCGTAAACAGCGTAATTAGTTCCCTCACGATCTGGTATTCCTGCTAGGGGTCACAATCATCCGCGAATTCAGGTCGATGCCAATGTTGCGTCGGCCTTTTAGTATCTGTCCGTGGCATCTTGTCGAACGCGGCACTTAAGGCGTGATAAATAGCCTCCACAAACGGGAGTCCCAGAATGCGGCAAAGCCCCATCGAATCACCGCACGGGACTATAACTACGTTATCCAAAAAATTAGCATCAAGGCTAAAACTTGGATTTATGAGTAATCATCGATGTTAAATTATTTGGGCTAGTTGCCCCGCATCGTGCTCTATTTTGGCACTCTTCATTACCACCCGTTTACCACCCGTTTTGGGAAAACGCCCTTGGTGCACGGCATCTTCTCGGCCACCAAAGTTGACGATTCTGCGGTGCACGATATTGTCGCGTCATGCGTGAGTAGTCAACGTTTTGTGGGCGCTTTCCCTCCTCCTTTGGCCCTTTGAGTGATTGGCTGCTTATACTACGACATCTACAAGAACGAAGGATGAAAAGGTATCACATGCGTATGCGTAAATATTAAGGCCATTAAAAACAGCGACGAGAGGCTTTTGGAGGCATATGTGAACGGTTATGCGATGTATTCAAGCCGCCCTTCGACGAGCAGGGGAAGCAGGGCGACCCCGCCGAGGAATACTCCGTCATTCATTCCTTCCCTTTGTTCTGGAAGCACTACATCTTCGTCCAGGAGGGCAGGGCCAGGAAGAAGGAAAAAACGACTGCGCTTCCCGCGCGCCGGCCGGCTGTTGCGATTTACTTGCCAACTAGCAATATTTTAAAATTTTTGTATATTTTATACCATTTTATTGAAATATTGACATAATACTGCTACTATAACGGCCTGAGGAGTGCAATATGGAAATTGGCATTGTAAGAATAGAATCGGTGCGTTTGTCTCATTTTCGGAACATCGGATTTGGAGAAGTTTTTTTCTCCGAGAAGAAAAAAGTCGAAAAAGGGATTATCGATGATGTTTCTCTATCCCCGCTTTTGGGGATTTACGGGCAAAACGGATCCGGAAAAACTTCTGCTTTGCTAGCTTTGCGCATTATTCAGTTTCTGCTTTCGGGCAGGGAATTGCACCCCACCATCTGCGATTACATTCAAACTGGTTTCGAATCCTTTACCATCGCGATAGATTTTTTGGTGCGCCGCGGTGATACATATTCTTACGCTACTTACGAAATCGAAATCGGGCGAGCAAAAAATAGATCCGTCCGCGTCTATAGCGAGAAACTTTCTTTTACGAAATTTGCCGAGCGTGAAAGAAAGGCCAATCTTTTCTCGTTCACGGCCCCCGATAAGATTAACCCTACCTTCCTCAAGAGGATGGACGCCAAAGACCAGGCGATTTACCAATATGTATGTGTCCATGACACGGGGAATGAGAACGAAGGCATGACCGCCGTTTATTCATCGGTCTTCAGCAAAAATCTTTCAGCACTCTTAGAAGGCAACAAAGAGGCATTCCCCGATTATTACAATCTGGTTGTTGACTTACAAACATTCGCGGAATCTCGCCTTGCTATTTATTCGATTAGCTATTTTAACGAAAACGATCAGGTTGGCATTCGTCTCCGCCTCAAGGAAGAAAAAGGGGATGACCCTTCCCGGTTTATTTGCCAGGATCTATTTATTCCTTTTGCGATAAATCAATTACCAAGGGCTCAGTTTGAAGTTTTAAAAACTAATTTAGACCGCATAAACAAGGTTATGCCCGCCATCATTCCAAATTATAAAGTCGAGATTATCAATGTTATGGTTCCCGACCCCCGAAAGATGGATCCTGAGAGCAGCTTCATCAATTTCGTTCTGGCATCGAATCGAGGCAATGGGCCAGTACCTTTGCAATACGAATCCAACGGAATCAAAAAGATTATCTCTATCCTTTCTGGGTTTATTGATGCTTATAACCACGAAGGGTGCACGATGGTTGTCGACGAGCTTGACAGCGGCATCTTTGAATACTTGCTTGGTGAACTCGTTTATGCCTTTGGCAGTTTTGGAATGGGACAATTAATATTCACATCGCATAACATGCGTGTTTTGGAAAAACTAAGCCATAAACATGTTTTCTTTTCGACAACGGACAGCAATAACGCTTTCACGCAAATAACTAACGTACACGAGACCAACAACCTTCGCGACCTTTACTATAGATATATCGCGACCGGATTAAAGGATGGCACAAAACTTTTCGACATGGTCAATACCGAGGATATCGTGGCTGGCTTGTCTTCGCCGGAGGAGCAAAGCAGATGAAGCGATGCCTGTTTCTCGTAGAAGGCCCTTTCGACCGTCAGCGCCTAGCGGCATTGAAGGGTCTTTTTGACCCTGGCAAGCTGGAAATCGTTCCTTTTGGAACCGACATCTTAAAGTCAAAAACTTACGCGGAGAATACCGACAGGGAAATCGCGGCCCTCCTTGCCAAAGACAAACTCTATGTTTTCTCGGATTTCGACATGATAGTGCAGGTTTGCGATACTGATGGCTGCTTCATCGACGAAGGACTAATAAAGCAAGGAAACGGACATATCGTCTATTGTTCCGACCATATTGAAGCAGCGGATCCGCAATCTGTTCGCGCCGAGCATCGGCAAAAAGCCAAAACGATAAATATGTTGCTCGCAAGCGGACACATCATGCTTTATTACAACTCATGTAATATCGACCATGTCTTTGACAATAATCAAAACCCCTCAGACGCCTTCAAGAAATCGGCGGCAATTAGAATGTACAAGAACACTCAAAGCAATCATGAGGCTTTGGTACGTGCTCTCTTTGTGGCGGAAAAATCTCATTCTCATTCATTCCAAGACAGCTGGAATTACATTAAAAACGGAACGAATTCACTGGTGGCGACGTCGAACCTCGTCTATTTTCTCCTTGATAATTATGAATCCCTGACCGAGGATGCCAAGGCTCTGGTAGATACATATCGCGGGAAGGAATAAATTTCCAAATGAAATCGGCCGAAACGCTGAAGCAGGAACTCATCGGCGCCAGCGATCGCATTGACAAACAACTAGATGATGTGATCAACAGTGTCGAGGATCGGGAGCGAGTATCTGCGGCAATCAAAGATGAGTTTCGAACGTTGATTATCACGATTGCCAAAATGGTTTTCGAGAAGGAAAAGCCCGAAGATTTCAATTCCAGTATAGGAATGGAGTGTACTAAACGGGCCATCAACTACTGTGCCGCCAACAAACAATACAGGCTGATTGATGAATGGTACAAAATGTCAAATGCCGCGCATCACGACGCCAATTATCAGATCGATGAAGGAACGCGCACATTTTTGCCTATCGCCAGACATGTGCCGGACATCAAGCAATTTGTTTTGGATGAATTTGGAATTGAGATTATCAAGCGTTTTCAGTTTTACCCATTGGATTTGGACGAAGACTCCAAATTGACGTACTCAAGTTTGCTTAAGGGAATAAAAAAAGAAGCGAACTCCCGTTCAGACGATGATGAGAGATATGTAGTTACAAAGCATTCGTTCAGGCACCTTGATGGCATGTCGTTTTATGAAGTCGGTTTAGCGGTGTACGGCGAAGAAGCCTCTAAATATACATCCTTTCTCGCCTTTTCTATCAAAGAAATAAAAACTCCGTATCCCATTCGAGTGACAGAATACAAAAACGTCGACATCGTGTGCTTAGGCATTCAAATTAACGTTATGGTCATCTTGGATTATGTGGTGGCCATACCATACAAGATACTAAACGATATAGCTGCGTTATCTGGCCTGCGCCACATCATACAAGGCGAAGGGGTGGCATATGGTAACTTGATGCGCTTGTTAACCGATAAAGCGTGGATGGTTTTGGACCTTCTGGAAAACGAAAAATTTGAAAAAGCGCTCGACTGGATAACTGGAAACAACCCAAAGAACGAACTCTACCTAATTCTTTCAGACCTGAAGAAATTAATCGAGCCGAATTCAGGGTTCCCGTTTCGGCGGACGCTTCGTTATTTGCTTTGTTCTATGCGCGAAAGCACCGTCAAATCATGCCGAGCCCCAGAAGATGGCAAACGCTATGGAGACTCTTTTTTCTGGACAAAGTGCTACACATTTGAGCAACAGCCTTTAGTGGCATGTTTGCCGGATTCGATTACATCAATTCCAATGATGGTTCGCGCTAACCTCTTAGACAAAAAGCCCGAAGCAGAAATCCCAATGCGCTTACATCGCCACCCTGCGTATAGCAAACAACTCTTCATTCCCGTACAAAACTTTTTCTTCTTGTGCTCAGGGGAGGATGAAAAGGCAAAAACCGAAGAGATTGCAATGCTAGTCAATCGTTACAACGATACTATTTCAAACGCAGTGAAATCTTTGAGAATTGGGATTGCAGGCCAATATCTTTATTCCGTAGACAAGGTCCAATCAATCCTAGAGATACGCGAACACGTCCAACAGCTTCGAAAGCAGGGTGTTTTGGATTACCCACAAAAAGCCGATCTTTTCTTAAAAACCGCAACGATTGATGATCCTGCTAAACGGGCTTTCTTAAAAAAAGCTTTTGTTTCTTCAAAAGTCGCTTTACTTCATGGTCCTGCTGGGACCGGCAAATCAAAGACCATCGAATTGTTCTGCGAGATGATGAAAGACGACCGCGTATGTTTCGTCGCAAACGCAAACGCGGCACTCGGTCGTCTTTCTGACACATTGCGAAAAAGGGCCAATACAAATTGTTGGTCATTAAAAACCTTTCTTTGCAAAAACCCAAAACCAGATACGAAATGGGTGGTATTCGATGAATGTTCCGTCATCTCGAATCGTGATATTACTCGAGCGTTACGGAAATGTATAGCAATTAATGCCGGTGTCATCTTTGCAGGCGATCCAGAACAACTAGAGCCCGTGGACTATGGCGGTTGGTTCGGGTATTTTGTCTACGAAGACTTCGCCTATAACTTGGCCAATAGTTATCGTACGGGCATCCCGCAGCTTCGGACCCTTTGGAATAAAGTTCGTGGCCTTAAAAATGAACACGATATAGAGGTCATAAGAACAATACTGGCAGAGAATCATATTGTTCATCCGCTTTGTAAAGATATTGTGAGTTCGCAAAGTAAACATGACGTTATCCTTTGCTTAAATTACGAGGGAATTTATGGCATTAATTTCTTAAACAGGCTTCTTCAAAGCGGCAATCCGGAAAACGTGATTTTGTGGAGACAACGATGCTTTAAGAAAAACGATCCCGTGATCTTTACGTCAAAGAATTTTTTTGCAGACAGATTAGATGAGTCCGTAAAGGGGCAAATTGATTCTGTTACCATCTCGGACGATGGATATGAAGCGTCGTTCAAAATCCGTTTAGACAAACCAGTCGACGGATCGCCCAATTATAAAGTGGTCCAAGAAAACGGCCAACATTATATGATCGTCATCGTCAATAAACGACGCGGGGGCAGCCATCAAGGACACGTCAAAGAGATCCCGTTTCAAACCGCGTACGCCATCTCCATTCATAAATCTCAGGGCCTTGAATATGATGATGTTGGAATTGTCATTTCTAAGAACATGGTTGACTTCATCACAAAAAACGTCTTTTATACCGCGATAACCAGAGCAAAAAAAGATGTCTCCATATACTGGTCCCCCGAAACCGAAGTTAATGTGCTTGAGCAACTGGTTCCACAGCCGAACAACGACTATCATTTGTTAGAATCTTTTATTAAATCAGGGCTTGTTTCAAAAGACGCTTAACTCGTTTGCCATCGCGGAAACATCGGGATGCTTCTGTTTCCTTTTTGTTCCCCGCCATACGTTAGGCAAAAATATAAAGTGGGCGATAAAAATGGGGATTATGAAGATGTCGCCGAAGAAACATTCGGTGGTAATCTAACTTCCTGCATCGCGCTTTATTGTTCCCAAAAACGTCGACTAGTTCGGCGTTTTCTTTCATTTCGGGGAAAATCACCGCACGATTGCCGAACGAATTTCCGAACTTTTCTTTCGGCGCACTATACATATTTCCGACACGCTTTCTGCTGACATCCTTTTTAGCAGGGTGAAGTGCCTTCTGCATCCAAGGTACATGTACCTTTGGATCCCGTTTCGGCCCTTCCCGTGCGTAGATGTAGCGCCTGAAGGTTGATCCTGCCGTCGTGTCCCAGTTTCTTTTTCTCTTTCATGTCTTCGCTGTCCTTTCTTTGTGTTGGGGCGGCGGGGAAGGACATGATAGCTAAAAAACCTGGAAAAGAAGAAAAAGAGGGCCAAGGCGGCCGGGATGTTGCAATCACTCGGTCAAGTAACATTTTTCTCTGTCAAGTAGCATGAACTAATTAATTCGCATCGGCTCATGTATAATTATGAAAGCTTAGCAAGGGTATTTCGTTTTATCTATGAGTGAGGGAACCGGAAAAAACTTAGATAGGAATCCGGATGATCTTTATCTTACGTGGGATAGGATTTATCGCTCGGAGGCTAAGAAAGCCGCCGAATACCGAACCCCTCATGTCAGTCCTCTTGACAGCGATCACCTCAGGATTCTCTCCTCGTCGTCTTTTCGCAGGCTGCAGGATAAAACGCAGTTATTTCCTCTTGAGAAAAACGACTACGCAAGAACGCGTTTGACCCATTCTTGTGAGGTTGCCGCTACGGCTAAGTCTATTGGTGATTTGGTGGCGAGGATGCTCAAAGGCACAAAGCCGCGCCATAAGTATTTCAAGACATTCTCGATGCTGGGCGACATTGCATATTTATCTTCGCTCCTCCACGATATCGGGAATCCCCCTTTTGGCCATTACGGAGAAGAAATCATCCGCAATTTCTTTAAGGAACATTGGGGCAGCCTCGAGTACGTATACCACAACGAACGAAAAAAGATCATTGACCTTTTCCCAAAAGGAAGCCAGGAATATTGGGATTTCTGCGGATTCGACGGTAATGCCCAGGCGCTTAGGGTCATTACCAAACTTGAAAAATACGGCAATGATCCCTATGGTCTCAATCTCACCATGTCGGTTATTTCGGGGATTATCAAGTACCCATATGACTCCAAATTCGCGTTTGATAAATTTGGCAAAAATAAGTTTGGTTACTTCAAATCGGAGTTGGATGTCATAGATTATTTAAAGGGGAAGCGTTTGTTTTTCGATGGATTCCGCTGCTCTGTTGCTTATGTAGTCGAGGCGGCCGATGACATCTCTATGGCCATTTCCGATTTTGAGGACGGGATCAAAAAAGGGTGCATCACCATCAACGATATCATTGGTTACCGCAAGCAAAGGGCGGCGGCGGTTTCGGATTTTAGAAAAGAGTTTGAAAACCGTTATAGGGAAAATGCCAAAAGCCAAAACGAAGAGCCGACGATAGCCACCGCGATTAGGATGCTGAATTCTTTCCGAAATGAACTTGTCGAAGATACCGCTTCTGCCTTTGTCAAAATGATTGATGAATGGGATTTGCCTTATCCCACCCCCAAGAAACGCATCAAGCCACCTGAGCCACTAATAAAAAGCAATAGTGATCACTACAAAATCGTTAAGATGCTGAGTGATATCGTTAATGATGGCGTTTATCAAAACGAACAAATCATAGCACCTGAGCTTAAAGGCGAAACGATACTTTCCGATTTGCTTAGCAAGATGGCTACTGCGGTTCTTTCTTTGTCGGTTGAAGAGATCTTATCTTCAAAGGCGAAAGAGGCAAATCAAAAAATAATGAAGCTGATATCCAAAAACTATATCGACCAATTTGTTGTCGAAAAGAATAATTCATCAATATTTGCAGGAAACGACGAGGCTGCTGAAGTTTATTTCAAACTTCACCTCGTCCTCGATCATATTTCTGGAATGACGGATTCCTATGCCGAACAGATCCATGGAAAAATCAAATAAAAATGCCACCCGTCCGGTGGCTCTTTGAGATTGACTAGACTATACCACTTTTTATTCGAAAGTAAACACTTAACTATTGAAATCATCGCTAATAGATACGATAGCTGCTTAGATGGTGTAGAAAACAAGGTATAAACAGAATCTCCTCAATGAAGGGAAAAAGGCTGATGACATCTATGTAACCGGCAATCCCTTTTATGGCCCTCATGTTAGAAAAGGCGATGAGTGTTAGCGTTGGCCTGATTTTCTATTTTGAGAAAGGATTTATATAAAAGTGAATAACCTATTAATCAAGCCGATTAAGTATGCCTGAAGCCGTCATTGCTTAAGTAAGCCCGGAATGGGATTGGGCGACGGGGTCCAAACGAGCAGAGGGCTGTTGCAACGAGTTAGTCAAACCCGCGGCATCGGCCGTTTTTGGCTCGCCCTTAATGTAAACGATGGGGCCGTCGATTGCAAAGGTGGCCAGACTCATTGCAACAAAACCCGCGGAAAAACGCCGGAGCCATGCGCGCACTGTCCAGGCTGTTTCAATCACTCAGTCAAACAACAACATTATTGCTGGTGTGTTCAGGATAAAATGCTGTTCAGGCTTGCCTTGCGAGAATATATTATAGCCATTATGAAAAACGCTTTATTCTTGGGACAAATTATCGTTTTATCCATCTGCCCGGTGTCATCGGGAACATTCAACGATGGAACTCAGGCTTCGCCTTTTATACTCCAGAGAAAGAATTCCGTTGTTCCTTCAGCGAACATTCCGCTTTCATTGCGTGACCAATATTACACAATCTACGATGGCTCCCGAACAGGGGGGAAGAAATGGAGGGTCGGCTTGATTGAACACAGACATGTCGTTGAGGTAATCGAACACACCGTCTCCTTTCATTTTGACGAAGTCATTATGGAAACGAGTCCGAAATACAGTCTGAACGGACTTTCATCCATTTCTTTTACGAATACCAACGGTTTTACGAAAACCAACTCTGTATCGACTTCCTATCAGATTACTATCTCCGGTGAGAGGACTCTATCGGTCGGAGTTAATGTTTCCGGCGCAACGCTTTCAAACAGCCTCGCAAGCCAACTTTCCTTTTCTTATGGCCTCACCACCTCTTATTCCGAGTCCTATTCGTCGAGTTTGAGCACAACAGTGACATACAATATTTCCGATCTTCAGAACGTCCCTTCCGGTGGCACGATTGGCGGTTGCCTGGTTGGCGATTTTTTCGAAGCCACTGCGCGAATCAAAGAAGAGGAATATTGGTGGTGGGGAACTTATGATACCGTGGCGTGGAAAACGTTTACCTTCCGAGCTTACACATACACCTATAACACGTATATTTTCTCGAATGATACGTTCGGATCTGCGCCCGATAGAAACTATTGAGGAATGAAACAGGCATTCAAACAACTGTTTTCAAATAAGCGTGTAGGTCTCCCCATAATATTGTTCGTTTTTTTGTCGGCTTTTATTTTGCCCTTTTCCTCTTCTTTGATTACGGGGTATGGGCGCAAGCAAACGAACAAATATGACTTTTTGCTTGATGATGTCGCTTATGTAGTGATGGATGAGACAGACTATGCTGATACGAAATCACATTTTTCTCCTGACCATGTTGCGACTTTTTTATCTGAGGTCCGGTCCGATGAGAAAGGGTATTATCTTGCGATCTATTCCTCGTTCGATATCCGGCGTTTTGGCGCACCCTATTTGGAAGGTTCTTTCTTTTCGCTTCCAGGTTCGTTTTCGCCAGAAGCGGGATATTTTTATTCCATCGGCTTCAATAATTCTGAAAACGACTCTTGCCCATTGGGCTTTTCTGAGTATCGATATGGTGGTCAATTAGAGTCTATGCTTCCGCATTTATCTCCGTTTGATGATGCTCCGGCCATAGATCGCGTTTTGGTGTTCGTGACTGACGAGAGTTTATTTTCTAAGGCGACGTATTTGACATGCTGCTTCGAATGCGATGATGCTTTACAAGCGTCTTTGTTCGAGAAAACGAGCATTGGAAGGAACATCAAAGCAAATTATGCGAAGAGCATGGAATCGTACCTGTCAACTATCCGCACGCTCTCGTTGGTTCCTATCACAGTTTTACTGCCGATGATGATGGTACTTGCGCGTTTCTTGTCTGCCTCGCAGCGCCGAAATTGGTCTATTCAATACCTTTTTTCAACGAAAAAGCGTTATTTGTTTCGGGAATGCGCTGCCTTTTGGACTCTTGCGGTTATTTTGCCATGCGCTATTGCCGTTTGCGTATATGCCATCTTTGGCGTATCTCTCGGCCTCCCTTTGTATTATCCGTATTTGATATTGTTATCCGCCTCGGTTGTTTTTATTGGGCTAGGCGGTGCTTTGCACGATTTTCTATGTGCGAGAAAGGGGGCTGCGCTTTTATGAATCCTGCGCTTTTAAAAATGGGCATCAAAGAAAAACGATTTGGTGACAAAATCATATTTTCCGAAACGGAAATAGAGATTCGCGAAGGAGAACTTGTTGCCATTACCGGTCCATCTGGGGCAGGAAAAACAACACTGATTCGCATGCTTAGCGGCATGGACGGGGATTGGGACGGCGAATACTTTTTCAAAGATGCCCCAATTGGTCCTAAAGAGCGGTTTCATAGGATTAAAGGAGTTTGCTCCTTTGTCCTGCAAAACGTCCAGCTTCTTGAATATTTAAACGCAGAAGAGAATATTTTGCTCCCTTTCCGTTATCGAAAGGATCGTTGCGATCAGAGTTTTTTTGACGAAATCGTATCGACGCTTGACATACGGTCTTTGTTGAAACAGAAGGCATCCACTTTGTCTGGAGGAGAAAAACAACGTATCGCCATTGCGAGGGCCCTCATCGTGAACCCAAACATCATATTTGCCGATGAGCCCACAGGATCCTTGGACGATGCCAATGTTGCCTTGACCATGAATTTATTGAAATCATCGTGCAGAAGGCAGGGGTGCGCTTTGGTAATGGTCACACATCGGCTCTCTTTGCTAAGCGAGTTCGATAGGAGCTTTGAAATTAAAGATGAGAAGATTTCGCGCGTTTCTCTCTGACTTCTTAGGCATTTCCTTTTTTTCGAGCCCTGGCGGTTTTTTTCGCTCTCTCTCTTTGATGGCGGCGCTCGCTTTTTTGGCTTCTTTTTCGACTTTCTTTGACAACATCGTCCGAAACAACATTGACTTTTCGTTGTCTCATCAAGATTCCTCTTCGATATATGCGTATTCCCTCTCCGAAAGCGAGAAAGATCGTTTTATACAACAGAGCGTAATTCGAGAATTCGTCGATGAGGGGGCTTTAATTTCGATTGTTCCGCACAGTATTTTGGGAATCATTCCATCTGAGACTTTTTCAACGCCTTCCTATCAGGCGTTCTTTGCGGACGAAGCGGATGTATTTAGATCCCTATATCGGACAGAGATAAGAAACGATGATAAAGAAGCTTCTGGCGTTTGGATCGGAGAAGGGATCTTGAATGGTTGGGCGAATTCCGGTTATGGAAATATTGCCTATGGCGATTTGGTTTATATCGTATCTAATGGAACAATAGTTGACAAAGCGCCGTACGGTGGTTCGTGCAAAGCGGAGCGCGTTCCATCGGTGTTTTCTCCGGTAAACGGTCATGGACTTTCTGATGATTTCGTCGTTTTGCCTAGTCCCCTTTTCGAAAGCTTGAAGTCTGATTTGCCTCATGTGCAATACGATCTCATCGTAAGATGCGGGAAGAACATCACTAACGAGCAAGGGAAGGCGTTGACTGCCATACTAAGCGATTTCGATGTCGTGATAAAGGACTCCCTCATCGAAAATGAATACGGCAAGATTGGCCGCTCCTTATTGTCGTTTTTGCACCAAACTTGCTTCTTCCTCGCCGCTTTCTCGTCCGTTGCCGCTTTTCTTTATTTTTCAGCCGTGTTCGAGCGAAAGGGATCAGAGCTTTTTATTAGGGCCATTAACGGAATGCCCAGATTAGAGGGATTGATTATCGTACTATTGTCGTTGCTATTTACCGCAGTGTTAGGAACTATCGCGGCATTTGCGGTGCAGGCTCTCATCGGCCTTTCGTTATCGGCTTATGTCGGAGTTCGCTTCATGTTTGGAATTGTTTTTTGGGAATGGGGGCCGTTCGCTCTTTTTTCTCTTCTCTTTACCCTGGGTTCCGCCCTGATTGCGTTCGGTAGCGCTTACAAAAAACACCCTGTGTCGCGAGTCAATCGGAACGTTTCTAAAGCACAACATCCTGGAAGCGGACATTAATGAGATCCGATGATGATTACGCCATTCTTGGCGAATGGTTGTTTCCCCTTCCCTTTGGCCATCCGGTCAAAAGAAAAGCGGGCTAGTGCCCGCAACCGGCAAAACCCCGGTTATGTGTCAATTCTATACCTTGGCAAAACCAAGAGTTCAAGATGGAGTTAAGAACGCTTGGCTATAAACCAAGATTCTTGATAACGTTGATCGATAGCGAATGGAACCTTGGATATTTCGAAAGGATGACGTCGTTTTTCTTAAGCAGTGCCCTTAGGTCTTTTTTGAATTCTTGAGCGCAATTGGAGGTTTTCAAAAGGAATAACAACACCGCTTCTAGCGGGGTCGCATAACCATTAAAAGGAGATAGAGGAGGACGTACCAGTTTGATTTGGGGCGACAATTCATAGGTCATCTTTTTGGTGATGATGTGATTGCCATGAGCGCAACGGTTCCTAACTATTTGCAAAGCCTGGAGATAGCGGAACAGAGTCTGGTAATCGTGGGTGGGCAGATAAGAAGTGTATTTTGAAATAAACGTTTGCTTGTGCGCAGAATCAATATCTTTGAAAAGGGAGACAAAAGTCCCGAACGAGATGAAATACGCCGCTCGAAGATTGCTTGGCCCGGGCGTAGTAAACTGATGCTTGTTCAAACTGGCTTGAATATCGTCCCGAATCATTTCGAACCTGCTTTTCCGCTGGCCTACCGCGGGCGAACGTGGCTTTCTCCTTGTGGAAATGGTCCCGAATTGATAAACGAAAAAAGCTGTGCAAACGAATGAGGTGGATACGTTCAAGAGAGTAATAAATAGACAAATTCCTAGGCGGAAAGACGACATGGCGAAAGACGATGCCGGACCAATGTCATTAGCCGAGCGCGTTGCGAAAGAGCGCGCATACGCTTTTTTGCAACGGCCCGTCGCGATAAATGGCCAAAACGCCGAATTAAATGGCAAAAAACGCCAGATTATATGCAACGGGCTTCCTAAACGGGGCTCCCCTTGTCCAAATAATTTGGCATTTAGCTTAGCGAATTGGGTGACGTTCTACAAAATGTCTGCCTTTGGTGGTATTGTGGCCTACCTAAGGTCGACTTTTCGGAATGCCATGGCGCCGAAAGCCAGCGAAGAAACCAAGAGCAAGGCGGGTTCTAAGGTCGCCGCCAAAACGAGATAGCCGTGGAGGTCGTGGCGCGTCGCGAAATCACCCCCGCCGAGGAACTCATAGACGCAGTTCTGCCCCAGCGCATAGAAGCAGCGCAGCCAGAAATGGGGAAGCCATAGCTCCGCCATCGCCGGGGCGGGCTTCGCACCGTCGGGCGATAGGCTTGCGCTCGCGGAGGAGAAGAACGCCATGCCTATGGCGAACATGGCCACGAACAAGATCGCGCCGAAGACCACCCCCATCCATCCGTTTTTCGCGATTGAGGCGAAGGCGAAGCAGGCGCAGAAGCAAGAGAGGTAGGCGAGCAAGATGACCCCAAAGCTCTCCAGGAACGCAGAGAGCCATAGGCCCCTTCCCAAGGTAGACGGGTTCATTTCGCCGTTCCCGAGCAGGATTCCCTCCTCGGGGTAGAAAGGCACGCCGAGGAACAGGGAGAACAGGCTGGCGAATAATTGGAAGGCGGCGACGAGGCTAAGGGCGAGCAACAGGGCTGCAAGAAGCATCGAGAGGAAGACCCTTGCCCTGCTTTTGCCGCTTAGGGCTTGGCTTTTGATCGTGCCGAGGCGGTACTCCTCCCCGCAGAAGACCGAGGCGAAGCCGATCGAGAGGAGGAAGAAGGGGAAGGGCGGGAGGAAGGCCGAGGAGAAGATGCTCTCGCTGGAGAAGGGAACCATCCCCAAAGGAAGAAGCAATAGATGGGCCAGGCACCCGCTCCCCTTGAAGGAGGTGGCGGAAAGAGCCGCGGAGACGATGCCGAGCACGCCGAAAACGGCAACGGAGGCCCAATAGAACGCGCTTTTCCTCGCGCGGAAGAAGACGAGCTTGACGCTATTCATCGTAGGCCCTCCCTTCCGAATACACGCTCAATAGGCCTTCCCTCTCGATGGAGAGGTCGCTGATCTCAACGCCGCCACGCCTAAGCGAATCGACGAGGCCGAGGGGGTCGCCGTCGCAATCGACGCGGAAGAATCCCTCCTTCCTCTCGAAGGAGAGAGAGGATTCGCTTAGGAGCCTGCGGCATCCTTCGGCGTCCTTGGCCAGGAACGAGACGATGCGCCGTTCCTTCTTCTTCAGCTCGTCCTTGGACAAAGCTTTCTTGACCTTCCCCTTCTCCAAGAAGACGAAGCTCTCGCAAAGCCCTTCGAGCTCGGGAAGGTTGTGACTGGAGATGAGGAAGGCGATCCCCCTCTCCGCGTTGATGCTCCGGATGAGCGTGACAATCTGCTTGAGGCCCATCGGGTCAAGACCGTTGAACGGCTCGTCGAGAAGAATCGCCTCGCACCCTCCGGAGAGGGCCATCGCGATGGAGAGGCGTTGCTTCATGCCCATGGAAAAATTCCGCGCGACCTTTTTACCAGGTTCTAGCCCGACGCAGCGCAGGGCATCCTCCACCTCGTCGTCGCTTATCGGGAAGCCGCGGCCTAGGGCATAGGCCTTGATGTTGTCTTTGGCGGAAAGCAGCGGATAAAGGCTAGGACCGTCCGCCGTGACAGCGATCTTGGATTTGGCGGACTCAAAGCCCTTTCCCTTCTTCTGGCCATAGTAGGAAATCTCCCCGGAATCGGGGACGACCAGCCCGCTAAGTAGGCGGAGCAAGGTGGTCTTTCCGGCGCCATTTGGGCCGATGAGGCCGATGATTTGTCCAGGAAGGACGCGGATGGATGCTCCATCCACAACGCTTGCTTTGCGGTATCGCTTCGTTATTTCGCGGGCTTCGATGATCGGTTCCATGGGGTTAGATGAGGTATTTGTAAAGATTCTGGCTGGCATATTTACCTTCTTTTACCAAAAGGGTCAATGTGAAATTAGCAGGATTGGCAATAATGCATTTTGCGTTGCCGCTTTCCCTTTGGTTGGTTGCCGGAATCCAAAGCATGAAGGAGGTCGACCAAACCGTTTTCCAATTGTAGGAGTAATCCACGACATAGTATGTGCCAACTAATCCGATGGTGAAATCCTTTCCGTTTGGAACCTGATCGATGTTCCAGGTGATGGTATCGCTTATGGATCTTTCCTTTGTGCTTGTGTAGGAGTAGCCGAACGAATGAGAGAAACCAAAGGAGTTCGAAGATCTCGCTTCAAGCCCTATGTCGCCCAATCCGAGTTTGGCTCCGATTTGCTTCATAGTCTCGAAATCATATTTGTAGTCGCTGTGAAAAGACCAACTATCTGTTTCAGCGTAGGTGTAATTTTGCTGCAGATTGATAATGGAGTCCTTATTTTTCCAAGGGCTTTGGTAGGAATAAACCCCTTTGATTTCGGTGATTTTATTTACCTTGTAGTTATACTCGTCGTAGATATATCCACCGGTAGCGATAATCTGGGCAGCTTCAACGGCGCCATTGCTGACTCCTCTCCGGTTAAAGGAATCCCCTTTCTTCAAGGAACCGTTCCCGCTTTGCCCGACATAAGAAGCGGGCAATTCGGAAATCTCATTCATGGTGGTGTCCTTCCAATAAGATGATTGCGCCGATACCTCCAAAGGGGTTTTGGCGAGAAGGCCGCAAGATGCCGCGCCGATGGTGAGGCACGCTATGGCGCTAAAGACGGTGATGTAGTAACGTTTTTTCATAAATTCCTCCTGAAGACTGAAGAGCCTGGAATTATATCATCCAGGATACGAAAGAAAATGTACAAAACCTATAAATTGTATATGATTATCCCATGACCAAAAAAGAACAGAGAAGATTGACTGACGAGCGCCTCGCGAAGGCGGCGTTCAAATTGCTTAAGGGCCGGGCGCTGGAGGATATCGCCGTCGGCGACATCTGCCTTGAGGCCGGTGTGAAAAGGGTGACGTTTTATTCCCATTTCCCGACCAAGGACGACTTTTTCTGCCACATATTCGCCGATAGGATAGAGGCCGAATTCAAAAGCCTGGACTTCCGCGAGGGCCGGTCCGCGGCCCTGTCCGAGGCCGTCGCATCATTCAACGAGAAGAACAAGGAGGCGTTGCGCAACCTCGCCTCCTCGAGGTACGCCTTCCTGCTTTGCATGGAAAGCCTGAAGGAGGCGCTGGCGCGGGAGTTTCAAAGCGACTACGAAATAGACGGATACGGTTTCTGCCTGCTAAGCGGGGCGATCGTCAATATGGCGTTCAACTCATTCGTTGACAAACGCCTGTCCGACCCCACGGTCATCCGAGGCAAAATCAAAGCGCTCCTTGATTTCTATTTGGGCTGATTCCGTAAGCATTATCGAAGGGGCATCGGCCAACGAAGAAAATATGGATTTCACACCTAAACCGCGTGAGGTCACTTTGGGCTGGAAATGATGGAGACGAAGACGTCGAGGAAGCAGAGCTCAACCATCCCCCATAATTCACAGAAGTCTGTTAAAGCCCAACATCTAGCATCTCATAGCGCCCAAAATGGGTGTTTTTTGGGTTTTATGGGTCCCGGGTATAGGAAAAACGCCCCTTTTCTCGGCATAGGCGGGGACACGAAAAACGTTTGCTTCTCCCAATCTTGAACGTAAGCGTATTTTAATCCGCACTCTTCCAAATTCGAACCGGAACCGCCATGATTTCCGTGCCAAAAGGAGGAAAGATTTCTTCCCAATTCCAGAAGGAAGGATGTTTTTGCGGCCACCAAACGCGATAGGCGAGGCAAGCGTTTGCCACGCGAGATAGACTATAGGAATTCCGAGAAAGGTCGGCAGCAATGCGATACGATTAGAGAAGACGGAACTAACTAGTTGGGGCTCTCCAAAAGAGCCTTTTCCGTTGAGGAGATAATAGCACCCAGGTCAGTTGTTCGAATCCGCTATTCGGTCAAGACCATCAGCGTCATCCTCGGGCATTCCAACATTACCACGACGATGAACCTCTACGTCCACCCGGACAACAAGGAGAAGAAGCGGTGCATCGAGAGGATGCTCAAGGACATTCTATAAGAAAACGCGGCCGTCACCCTGCCGCGCGTTCGTCTTGTTCGAGCAATGGGGGCTGGCGTCTTACTTTCCGCCTACCTCCTTTCTCAAATCGTTAGATATCTTTGTTCTGATTTTGTCGTATTTCCACCAGAAGTAACGGTCGTCGCACTCGATTTCGTCTTGAGCGCTGGTGTTGATGACGACGACCTTGTTGATGTACAGGGCGTCTTCGAAGTCCTCGTGTAGGTCTGGGAAGCCGATTTCCCCCGATTGGGAGTACATTTCCGACTTTTCGCGATAGCTGTCCACCCGATAGAGGATCTCGTAGCCGTCGATGTACCCCATTGGCTCGAAGTACTCGTAAAGGTAGGTGTTGAGGATCACGCACTTCTCGAGCAGGTTCGAGATGTCGTCCTTCGTTGGCATGTCGAAATTCCTTGCGATGACCCTGGTTTCGCTTTCCCGATAGCTTTCGTCCATCGAGAAGGAGATGCTCTCATCGTCGAATAGTTTTTCGATGAAGTCCACGACGGCGGTGTTGGCCACGTTTTTCAGCCTGACCAGGACCGACCCGACGAAGCGCGGCTTGTTCTGGATTCCTTTGAGCTTCTTGAAGAAGCGGATGCCCGATTGGGCGTCGTAGTAGTTGACCGCCTCTTCTGGCTTCGGGCCTTCCGAGGTCTTGCCCTCGACCGCCCTGATTTCGTAGTGGTTCTGCACTTTGATGATCTCGAAGCGCTTGCCATTGGCAACGAAGGCCGGGAATCGGTCGGCCTTTTCGTCGTTGGTCAAAATATGGCAGCAGACCAGGTTGTGGTCGGCCGTTGTCCCGCCTTTCGACTGCGGGAGGATGTGATCCACGTTCCATCCGAATTCGCTGTTGCGGTCCCCGTAGGCGCCTTTGGCGATGACCCTGCCGCTGAAATCGGTGGCTTTGGTCTCTTTGCCGAAGTGCTTCGCCCAGAGGCGCATGGCTGTTTCACGGTTGAGTTCCATGACGTTGTTTTCGTTCTTTTCCATAATAGATGCGGAAAAGACGCAATACCTCCTGTTGCTCGGCGATTCGGCGAAAGCACGTGACCGACCATAGGGGTGACCTATTACCATGAGCCTCTAAGGGCAATCCTCGTAATGGCGTTGCAGAAGATTAGCCGGTCAAGTTTTCCTTCGAAAGCGTTCAGCTCGTCGGATCGCACGGGTATTATAGATGCCGGATTGGGCTTGCTCAACTGGATGCAAGGGGAATATAAGGGGAAGCCATGGAAAACCCGCCGGATGTGAACTCCAGCGGGTTTGCTTTGTTATTCTTCGCCGATGCCGTCGATGAACTTGGCGATCTCGTCCTTCTCGTCGGGCAGGAGGTGCGAATACGTCCGCAATACGACCCGAGTCTTTAGAGGCCCTTGGGCAAGAGGCCTTTTATCGTTGCGACAAATTGGTCAGGATTTCTTTCGGGAGTCGCCTCCACTTCATAGGGTCCGTCGCTTTTGATGAATGCCTGAATTTGGAAAGCGTTGTCGTGGAAGCAGGGAACCCTTCTTTCTCCTCCGTGGATGGCGTGCTTTATGATGGAGACCAACAATCTTTGCTCTTATTCCCCCGCGCGAGGAAAGGCGATTATTATCTCCCCAACTCCCTGGTCTCAATCTACGATGCGTGTTTCGATAATTGCACCGAATTGACTGTCTTTATTGTGCAGGAGGATAACCCCGCTTTCAGCGCGCTCGATGGGACCTTGTTTAACCAAGGACAAAACCGTTTTGGTTCGTCGGCCGCTCCCCGTCAGCGACTCTTTCCCCTTACCGAATGGGCTGATGGAAATCGCTCCCCATGCTTTCACCCGATGCCAAGGGCGTTTCCCGCCCCCTTTAACCTTCCTAAAACAATTACCAAAATTGGTGATCGGAGTTTTTATCATTGTTCTTTGAACCAAAACGATGGAATTGTTATCGGAACGAACACGGAATTCTTCGGTTCGAATGCGTTTCTTGAAAGCGGTTTGTCGCGCGTTTATTTCGAAGGTGACGAAACCCAGTGGAATTCGATTCCGAGAAAGGAAGACAAAGGCCTTGCTCAAGCCGCCGTTTATTTCTTGCGAGAAGACCAGCCTCAAGAAGCGGGGCGCTTCTGGCATTATGTGGATGGCGCCCCACCATTTGGTAAGCAATCTTTGCCCAAGATCAAAACCCCTTTTTTGTCTTTTGAATTTGCCTTGAAAAGATAGAAGAAATTTTCTCGTTGACTTTGCCCCTATGGGGCTAGTATATTCTCCCTCGGACGTAAGTTAAGGGCCTTTTGGCCGCTTAATTTACCCCCGGTGATGACACACCGGGGATTGTGTGAACCAAGAAAAGGAGAAAAACACCTATGCCAACCATCAACCAACTCGTTCGGCAAGGGCGCAAATCCGTGGTGAAGAAATCCAGCACCCCGGCCCTCGCGCACCGCTGGAACTCGTTGACCAAGCGCTCCTCCGATCAGGCCTCTGCCCAAAAGCGCGGCGTCTGCACCCGCGTCGGCACGATGACCCCGAAGAAGCCGAACTCCGCGTTAAGGAAATACGCCCGTGTCCGTTTGAGCAACGGATATGAAGTCACCGCCTACATCGGCGGGGAAGGCCACAACCTTCAGGAGCACTCCACGGTCATGATCCGTGGCGGCCGCGTCAAGGACCTCCCTGGCGTCCGTTACCACATCATCCGTGGCTGCCTCGACTGCGCCGGCATCGAAGCCCGCCGCCAAGGCCGCTCCCTCTACGGCACCAAGAAGCCGAAGGGCAATGAGTAAGAAGGAGGAACGTAACCATGCCAAGAAAAGGTAATGTCGAGAAAAGGGACGTCCTACCCGATCCCATCTACAACTCGAAGCTCGTCACCCGCTTGATCAACCGCGTCATGTACGACGGCAAGCGCGGGACCGCCCAAACCATCATCTACCACGCGTTCGCGAAAATTGAAGAGAAGACCGGCAAAGCCGCCTTCGACGTCTTCGCCACCGCGATCAACAACATCATGCCGGAAGTTGAGCTCAAGGTCCGCCGCATCGGCGCCGCCAACTACCAGGTCCCCGTCGAAGTCAGCCCCGAGCGCAAGCAGACCCTCGGCCTCCGCTGGCTCGTCACCTATTCCCGCCTCCGCGGCGAGAAGAGGATGGAGGACAAGCTCGCCGGCGAGATCATCGATGCCGCCAACGGCACCGGCGCGTCCGTCAAGAAGAAACAAGACGTGCACAAGATGGCCGAGGCCAACAAGGCCTACGCCCACTTCCGCTTCTAATAGGAGTTGAAAACCATGGCCGACGAAATGATTAAGGAGAGCGCCACTTACGACCTCCCCCATACCCGCAATTTCGGGATCATGGCGCACATCGACGCGGGCAAAACCACGACGACTGAGCGCATCCTCTACTACACCGGCCGCACCCATAAGATCGGCGAGGTCCACGAAGGGACCGCGACGATGGACTGGATGGTCCAGGAACAGGAACGTGGCATCACGATCACCTCTTCCGCGACCACCTGCTTCTGGAAAGGCCACCGATTCAACATCATCGACACCCCGGGGCACGTCGACTTCACTGTCGAAGTCGAGCGCTCCCTACGCGTCCTTGACGGCGCGGTCACCGTCCTCGACTCCAAAAACGGCGTCGAGCCGCAGACCGAAACCGTCTGGCGCCAGGCGTCGAAATTCAACGTTCCGCGCATCGTCTTCTGCAACAAGATGGACGCCACCGGCGCGGACTTCGACCTCTGCTTGAACACCTTGCATGAGCGCCTCGGCGTCAAAGCTGCGCCCATCCAGTGCCCGATCGGCCGCGAGTCCTCCTTCAAGGGCTGCATCGACCTCGTCGAGCAGAAGGCCTACATCTACGATAACGATAAAGACGACGCCCCGCAGATCACCGACATCCCCGAGGAATACAAAGAGAAAGCGGAAGCCTACCGCTCCCAAATGCTCGAAGCCCTCTCGGAATTCAGCGACGACCTCATGATGCTCTTCCTCGAAGGGGAGGACATCCCGGTCGAGCTGATCAAAGAGACGATCCGCAAGGCGACCCTGACCGGCGAATTCTTCCCGGTTCTCTGCGGCACCGCCTATAAGAACAAGTGCGTCCAGCCCTTGCTCGACGCCGTCGTCGCTTATCTGCCCTCCCCGCTCGACATCCCGGGCGAGAAGGGGACCAAAGACGGGGAACCCTACGTCTGCGAAGCGACGGACAACAAGCCCGTCGTCGCCATGGCGTTCAAGATTGCCACCGACCCGTTCATCGGCCGCTTGGCCTATGTCCGCGTCTACCAAGGCGTCTTGAAATCCGGTTCTTACGTCCTCAATTCCTGCACCGGCAATAAGGAACGCATCGGCCGTTTGGTCCTCATGCACGCCAACCACCGTCAGGAAGTTGAAGTGCTCCACGCGGGTGAAATCGGCGCCGTCGTCGGTCTTAAGACCACGACCACTGGCGACACCCTCTGCGATGAAAAAGAAGACGTCGTCCTCGAGAAACTCGAGTTCCCCGAGCCGGTCTTGGAAGAAGCCGTTGAGCCGAAGACCAAAGCCGACCAGGAGAAGATGACCAACGCCCTCATCAAACTCGCCGAGGAAGACCCGACCTTCCGCGTCCGCACCGACAACGACTCCGGCCAGACCATCATCGCCGGCGTCGGTGAGCTCCAGCTCGACGTCCTCGTCGACCGCCTTCGCCGCGAATTCAACGTCTCCGTCAACGTCGGCGCCCCGCAGGTCAACTACCGCGAGACGATCCGCAAGACGGGCGAAGCCCAGGGCCGCTATGTCAAGCAGTCCGGCGGCCACGGCCAATACGGCGACGTCTGGGTCCGCTTCGAACCGAACCCCGGCAAAGGCTTCGAATTCGTCGATGCCATCGTCGGCGGCACCGTTCCGAAGGAATTCATCAAACCGACGCAGCAAGGTCTCGAAGACGCGATGCAGCGCGGCCTCATCGCCGGCTACCCCGCGATCGACATCAAGTGCACCCTCTTCGATGGGTCCTACCACGATGTCGACTCTTCCGAAGCCGCCTACAAAATCGCCGCCTCGATGGCCCTCAAGGCCGCCGCGGGCAAGTGCGATCCCGTCATCCTTGAACCGATCATGAAGGTCGAAATCACCGTCCCCGAGCAATACTACGGCGACGTGATCGGCGACATCTCCCGCCGCCGCGGCAACATGACCGGGGAAACCCAACGCGGCAACGCCAAGCAGATCGACTGCGAGGTCCCGCTCTCCGAGATGTTCGGTTATGTCACCGACTTGCGCTCCCTCACCCAGGGCCGCGGCAACTTCGTGATGAGCTTCGACCATTACGGCGAATGCCCGCGCTTCGTCCAAGACGAGATCATCAAGAAATCGTCTTTGAAAAACCGGTAAGTGTTCCAATATCCTAGATATTGTCAAACAAACACCGCTGCTCTATCATATTCAAGCCAATTGGATAACCATTATTGGAGGAAACATAAATGGCAAAAGAAAAATTCAACCGTGATCTCGTCCACGTCAACGTCGGCACGATCGGCCACGTCGACCACGGCAAGACCACCCTCACCGCCGCGATCACCCACGTCCTTTCTCTGAAGGGTCTCGCGAAAGATATGGCTTACGCTGCCATCGACGCCACCCCCGAAGAGAGGGAGCGTGGCATCACCATCAACTCCGCCCACGTCGAGTACAAGACCGCCAAGCGTCACTACGCCCACGTCGACTGCCCGGGGCACGCTGACTACATCAAGAACATGATCACCGGTGCCGCCCAGATGGACGCCGCGATCCTTGTCGTCGCCGCCACCGACGGCGTCATGCCGCAGACCCGTGAGCACGTCTTGCTCGCCCGTCAGGTCGGCGTTCCTCAGATCATCGTCTTCCTCAACAAGTGCGACATGGTCGATGACCCCGAACTCATCGATCTCGTCGAAATGGACGTCCGCGACCTTCTCAACAAGTATGAATTCCCGGGCGATGAGCTCCCTGTCATCAAGGGCTCTGCCAAACTCGCCGGCGAAGTCACCAGCCCCGACGATCCCAACGCCAAGTGCATCCTTGAGCTCCTCGACGCTCTTGACAACTATGTCAAAGATCCGACCCGCGATGACGAGAAGCCCTTCCTTCTCCCGATCGAAGACGTCATGACCATCTCTGGCCGTGGCACCGTCGTCACCGGCCGTGTGGAACGTGGCATCATCAAGATGAACGATCCGGCCGAAATCGTCGGTATCCGTGAGACCCAATCCACCGTCGTCACCGGCCTCGAAATGTTCCGCAAGACCCTCGACTACGCTCAGGGTGGCGACAACATCGGCGCGCTTCTCCGTGGCATCACCCACGACCAAGTCGAACGTGGCCAAGTCCTTGCCAAGCCCGGCTCCATCGTCCCGCACAGCAAGTTCTCCGCGACGACCTACATCCTCAAGAAAGAAGAAGGCGGCCGCCACACCCACTTCCTGAACGGCTATCGCCCGCAGTTCTTCTTCCACACCACCGACATCACCGGCTCCATCACCCTCCCCGCGGGGACCGACATGGTCATGCCTGGTGACAACGTCACCTTCACCGTCGACCTCATCCACCCGATCGCCATGGAGAAAGGCACCAAGTTCTCCATCCGTGAAGGCGGCCGCACCGTCGGCGCCGGCACCGTTGCCGAAATCTTGAAGTAATTCGTCTTCTAGACGGAATACGGAAAGCACGCCCAAATAGGGGCGTGCTTTTTTGTCTGAGCACCCCCGTTAGGTGGGTGCGAGTGAAAACTCCCCGATAGTCGGGGAGTTCAGTGAGGCTTATAGCTTTGCCCGGTCCGTAAAAGGCTCCTATCATAACATCGCGGACCAACGCAACGTCGGAAAGGAGCCTTTCATGTCCTTGGACAACCAAAGTTTAGCCCACACGAGCTGGAATTGTAAGTACCACATCGTTGTTCGCCCCGAAGTACAGGAGGAAGGAGTTCTACGGCCTCAAGAGGCTCGAGATCGGCGCGATACTCCGGAAGCTGTGCGACTTCAAGCAGATCACCATCCACGAGGCCGAGGTGTGCCCGGACCACGTGCACATGCTGGTTTCGGTCCCGCCGAAGATGTCGGTTTCGGCATTTGTCGGGTACCTGAAGGGGAAGTCCTCCCTGATGATCTACCAGAAGTGGGGCAACATGAGGTTCAAATACCGAAACCGGGAGTTCTGGTGCCGGGGGTACTACGTCGACACGGTGGGCAAGAACACGAAGAAGATCGCGGAGTACATCCGAAACCAGCTCGAAGAAGACAAGGCTGCCGTGCAGCTGACGATCGACTTCGACGGAGACCCGTTTAACGGGTAGGCACAAGGTCTGATGCAGGCGTTGGTCCGCCCCGCGCCGCGTTGAAGCGGCCGCTGGCATCCTAGGGCTTAAGCGCCCGCATATGAAGAACCGCCGGATTGTCCGGCGGGTTTCTATTCTTCGTTTTTAGGGCCTACAGGCGCTTTTCCATCCAAACGTGGGGATATCCTTGGTCCGGCGTGATTTCGTCGTCTACGCGCGCGTATCCGCATTTTATATAGAAAGGGGCTTTGTCGAGTTGGCTATGGAGTTTGATGAGACGATAACCTTTCCTTTGGGCTTCCTCTTCCATCGCTTGGACTAGGAGGCGGCCTATCCCCTTGCCGCGAGCTTCTTTCTTCACCGCGACCCTGCCGAAATAGGCGGCGTCTTCCTTGCAAAGGATCCGTCCGACGGCGACGGGCTCTTCGTCGCGGAAAAGCAACGCGTGGATGGCTTTGCCATCTTCTTCGTCGAATTCCTCGTCGAAGCCTTGTTCCCGCACGAAGACTTCCTCGCGGATCGCCTTGGCTTCTAGAGGCAAAGCGGAATAGAAACGGACCTCGGTCATGGAAGCAAGTATATCGTGGGGCGGATTCTTGGCAACGAAAGTGCCCCCTTCCCTTTTTCTTTTTCCCGCGTAGGGTTAGAATTCCCCCATGTCTGATCGTAAAACGCTACCTGATTACATCAAACCCGCGACCCCTGGGAAGGAAAGTGGGGCCTTCATCATCGATTTTTTGATGGTGGTCATCCTCGCCTTGATCCTCCGCCTCGTGGTGGGTCAATACATCTTCGCCCCGGCGATGGGCTATAACGAAGTCGTCAGCAGCATCCAAGACTACGCGGTCGAAAGCGGCCTCTATGTTCGAAATGGGGGCGATGTGCAGATCCTCTCCTATTCCGCGGAGGACGACAAGGAGAAATATGACCATTACGTGGATTACGCGGATGCGGTGTGGACTTATTATTTCGATGTCTGCGCTTCCTCTAGCCATCCGGATTTCTCCTTGACCGATTATAAAGGCGAGGACGACGCCCAAGCGAAGGGACAGTACATCTATCATCATTTCTACGGGATCGACGAAACCGTCGAATCCGGGGAGTTCTACCAAATCGCCAAAAACGAGTTGGATCAACTCGATTATTCCTTGGCCCCCGTTTTAACCGAGGAGACCAAAGCCAAGCTCGATTCGGAGGAACCTGGGGTGGCCCTCGACATCCGTAAGAGCCTTTATCAGTATTTTTTCGACGGGAATAAGGGACTTTATCCCGAAGCCGCGAACGATTTCGTCCGTCAAGCGCCCGTGGCGAAGCTATTGAAGGATCAATCCCGCATCGTCTATATGTCCACGCTTCCGGCCTATGTGATCTCTCCCCTCATCTTCCTTTTGATTATCCCGATGATCTCGAAGAAGGGCAAAACGCTGGGGAAAATGTTCCTCCGTCTTTCCCTTGTCAGGACCAACGGGTATAAAGCTGCGCTTCCCTATCGCGCGCTGCACGGTTTCCTTTTGATGATGCCCTTTGGCCTATTGATGCTGCCGATTTCTGGCGCCTGGGTCTATTTGGTCCTTATCGGGGCCTATCTGATCGATTTGATCGTCTTGATGCTGAACCCAAAGAAGAATTCCATCCATGGGATGCTTTCCTTCACCCAGGTCATCGATGACCGCGTGAACCCCCAGACGTTCGCGGATGAGGAAGAAGAAAAGGAATACGCCGCCTCGCATGATGACGAAACCGCGCGGGCGATCAAATCCGAGAACGGCCATCCTAGCGAAGCCGCCGAGCACGGCGGAGAACGTTATATCAATGGCAGGCGCGCGGTCATCCAAAGCGAATACGCGGAGATGGAGATCGTGAATTTGGACACCATCGGCTCCGCGCGCAGGGAAGCGGCGAACATCTCCTCTTTCGACCAATTCGAAGAAGACAAAGCCAAACAGATGGAGAATAACCGCGTCGTTAAGGCAGAAGAAGAAAAGCCCGCGGAGGTTCCTGTTGAGACGGAACCGGCACCGGAAGAACCGACCGAAGAAGACGTCCCCGAAGAGAAACCAGAGGAAGAACCTAAAGAGCCCGTCGACCCCAATGACGATGGGTTCCTAGATGATCCAAAGGATAAAGAAAAAGAGGAATAACCCCCTAAATCCTTAGCCGAATCACTCCGATTCGGCTTTTTCTATCTTCGCCTGATCTTCGATTTCCTTGCCGTAACGTAGATATGTTTTGGAAACCAATAGGGATAACGGCCGGCCTTTCTTTAGCAGTAGAGGCGCCCATTCGGCGAGGAAGGAAACCAAAGAGAGGATGAGGAAGGCCCATAAGGGAAAGGCCCCGAAGGAGGCGAAAGATAGGATTTCCAAAGCGGAGATCTGCAGCAATGCGAACGAAGCGAGGAAGCCCAATAAAGGGGCCTTAAGTAACGAGAACGCGAAGCGGAGGGATAGATTCCCTAGACTAGGATCGTTTCCTTCCTTCTCGACGTAATAGGCGGATTGGAAATACCCAGGCAGGGAAGAACGCCTTTTGAAGAATAACGGCAACGCCCATTCGCATAGGAATAGGCCGAAAGCCGCGCCAACATAGAAAGCCAAGGTGACCTGAGTGGCGAGGTTTTTGTAATGGAGATCGAAGACCTTTCCTTCTTCCAAATAAGGCGAATAAGCCCCGCGGAATTCCTTCAAAGACGCCGACCAAAGGGAAAGGTAATTCGCATAGAGGGCAGCGCGGATGGCTTCGCCTTCTGCGGAAGATTGGACGCGGAAAAGCTCATCCAAAGAAAGGCAGGCGCTTAACGTGAGATAAGGATAATCCCCTTCTTCATAGAAAGAGGTGACGGAAGGGGAAAGCAAAAGGGATGCATAGGCCTCTTTGCCGCTTTCGGAAGTCGGGGAGAAGGAAGAAGCCTCGGCCAATTTGAAATCCACGTAATACTGGTAAAGCGCGTCATGAGTGGGGGAGGCGGGTTCGATTTCTTCGTAAAAGGAAGCGGAAGCCTTATCCGTTTCTTCGTAATGAAGCAATGAGCCTTTGGCCAAAGAATATACGTATTCCTTGCTTAAATCGGCTTCCGTCCTCATCGTTCCGTTTTCTTTTCTTTCCCCAAGATGGGCGGAGACGATCAAAGAAGATAGGGCCTCGCGGCTTTGGTTAAGCGAGGCGTTGGTCTTTTGATAGACGGGGAGATGGGTGGCGACTTGCAAAGCGAGCAAAGAAAAAAGCACCGTGGAAAGAAAGGAAAAGAGAAAATCCGTCGCGCGGAGGCGGAATTGCTTTCCGGAACCTAATTCGGGAGAAGAGGCGTAGGGGGAAGGGTTTTTCATGCTCGCGTGTAAGATTAGGGCCGCGGAAGGATAAAGTCAAAGGCGCGAAGTGCTATGCTTATGTCCATGGATTTCGCGTCAAGCCTATCGGAATGGTATCGGGAGCATCGCCGCATTTTGCCGTGGCGGGAAGACCCGACGCCATATCACGTCTACCTAAGCGAAATCATGTTGCAGCAGACCCGCGTGGAGCAGGCCCGCTCCTATTATCTGCGCTTCCTTGACGCCTATCCGACTTTATCCGACCTAGCGAAGGCCGATTTGGAAGACGTCTATAAGAAATGGGAGGGGCTCGGTTATTATTCGCGTGCCAGGAACCTTCATCTTGCCGCGAAAGCGGTGGTGGAGCGCTTTGGGGGAGAGCTCCCGCGGAGCAAGAAGGAGCTCCTTTCCCTCCCTGGGATCGGGGAATATACCGCCTCCGCGATCATGGCGATCGCCTATGGGGAGAAAGAAGTGGCGATCGATGGCAATCTGCTTCGGGTCTACGCCCGATATCGCGCTCTCGCTTTGAATCCCTTGGAAGAAAAAGATAAAAAGACGGCGAAGGAGGGCCTTTTGGCTTTGTTGGGCCATGACCCGTCGATCTTCAACCAAGCCCTGATGGATTTAGGCGAACTCGTTTGCCTCCCTAACGGCTCCCCGAGGTGCGGCGATTGCCCCTTTAAGGGAACGTGCCTCGCCCACCGAGAAGAGAAGGAAACCGACTATCCTTTGAAGAAGGCGAAGAAGGAAAAGAAAACGGAAAAACTCACCGTTCTTTTAATCGTCCATGAAGGGAAAATATTGCTACAAAAACGGGGCAAAGGCTTGCTTTTCGGCCTATATGGGTTGCCCACCATCGAAGGTCACATTAAGGAAGAAAACATCAAATCCGTGGGGGATTTGCATGGGTTTTCGATTCAAAACATCATCGATTTAGGCAAAGCAAAGCATGTATTCACCCATCGGATTTGGGATATGAAAGGCTACCGGATCGAGGTCGCCGAGGAGATGGAAGGCATCTGGGCCGACCAAGAAGAATTAAAGACCCGTTATGCCTTGCCTACGGCCTTCTCCTATTTCCTGAACTAACAAAGGCGTTTGATTTCTTGATTTCGTGTATAATGCTCCCCGAAAGGAGAACACCTGAAAAAAAGAAACCAACATGTATAGCGACGAGAACAGGTCTGTCGCATTAGCCAAATACCTCAATGGATTCGACTATGCGGTCATCGACACCTGCTCGTTGATGGAAGATTCCTTCGCCGAATGGATGGATGTCCTGACCAACGCGAAAATCTACCTGGCAAATTCCAAAGTCCGTATCTACATCATTGACGAATGCATCGAAGAGCTGAAGAAACACAGCAAAAACAAAGAAGACTTCGATCGCAGCGTTGTTGCAAAAAGAGCGCTGAAAATCATTCGCCAAGCGAAATGGAAAAGGCTACTGAAAATCCGTAGGAGCCTAAGCAAGAATGATAGGCATTTCGCCGATCCCGCGATCTATACCCAAATCAGCGCGGATCACATCACGAAAAAGATATTGGCCATTACCCAGGATAAAAAGCTCGCCAGCGATATCCGTTCCCTCAACCGGCTCCAATCCCAGCACGGCTTCCAAGTCGAGGTATGTCAGTTCATCCCCGGCGGAAACCTTGTGCCGAATAAAGGAGAGGATAGGCGCCATTTGGTCCAATCTTCCAAATCCTCAACGGGCCGCGGCTTAAGAAGCGCCGCCAAAGAAGCTTCTGAAAAACCCAGCAAAACCAATACGCCGAGGCGTCCTAGCCCCGACGAAATCCTCAACGCCATCATTGCTGCGGACACGCGTTTAAGCGCGGTCTTGAACAATGAAAATTATCCGGCGGAGAAAAAGCTCGCCGACATCGAGAATCAGCTCAAAGAGCTCAAAAATCTTTCGGAAGAGAAGCGCAAATCGCTTTCCTTGCTCCTCCCTGAGCCGAAACTCAATGAGGCTTTAATCGGCCTCAAACAAAAGATGGGAATCCTTCCTCCCCCCGCTCCGAAGCCCGCGCCTAGCGAAAGCAAGACTCTTCCCAAGGTCGAGGCGAAGTCGGAGGCCGACGTCAAGGAGAACTGGTATGGCAAAGGGCCGACCATCAAGGAGGCCGTCGCCGCGGTGGCGAGCCATCACGGGCTGATGTTCCGTTACCGCACCATTCCTTATCAAGCTTCCTTCCATGGACCCGCCGATTTGACCGACGAGGACCTTGAAAACATCGCCACCCAAATGGATGGTTTGGTCAAAGGCCCCGAAAAGGTCACTTCCACCTACAAAGGCATGGAAATCTCCATTCAACCTAACGGGGTGGGATTCCGCGCATGGTTGAAATTGAAGGCGGCGCAACAACCCGCTCCGGCTCCGGCGCCCGCGCAAGAAGAGGAGAAGCCCGTCATCAAAAAGGCGAAGCCCCACAAAGCGGCGGCCAAGCCCGAGAAAGAAGAAGAGTTTGGGCATCCGCGCCTCGTCGTCATGGCTCCCGAGCCCTCGGCCGCCCCGGCGAAGAAGAAAACGGTTCCCAAGAAACCCGCCGCGGAAAAATTGGAGAAGCCCACGAAACCCAAGACCGCTAAACCGGCCGCGGAAAAGCTGGAAAAACCCAGCAAACCCGCGACGAAGAAACCGGCGGCTGAGAAGTTGGCGAAACCAGGCACACCCTCCGAAGAGCAGCCCACCGACCCCCAATTCTTGGAAATCCTGGCCCACGAGAAAATCCTCAAGGCCAATCTGCACAACCCCAAAGTCACCCCTCAACGCGTGATTGAAGACATCAAAAAGCAGATCGAGCTGCAGCACGGCATGCCGCATAGCTATGCCAAATACCTGCGTTTCACGATCAAGGAACTCCAAGAACTCCTGAAGAGCAAGAAGCAGCCGAAGTGATTCGGCTGTTTTCTTTTCCCAAAAACGAAGATTTTTCCTAAAGGAAATAATAGGGAGAACGAACGAATTCGCTTCCTGCTGGGTATAAGTAAGGTAGGAGGCGATTTCATGGAAGGCTATTTATTCAATCTGCGGGAACGTTTCATCGATTTTTCCAACCAATTGGTCCACCGGGCCGCTTCGATATATTTCCAAACGCGGAAGGAATTTCCCGTCGATGAGGAATTCATTCAAGAAAACACATTCCTCTCGGCGTTGCTGTTCCAGGCGGTATTCCAGATTCCGTTTGATCTAGTGGACTTCGACGCGCTAGAAGAAAGGGATATCGTGCGGGGGCGGAAACTATTGGATGAATGGAGCGCGTTAGGCAGGCAGGAAGCCGTGCGCGCCTATTGCGAAGAAGTGAATCACCTTTTGGATGTCCATAGCAGGCTAAAGGCGGAAAGAGAATATTTCTTGCTTCCCAATTACGTCGCCTATTGTTTTCGGATCCGACAGGAACTGGATGAAATCTCCAAGCAGATGACCATCGATTTGGTTAGGGAGAAGCGGGAAAGAATTCACGTTCTTTGACCTAATTTTTGATAAAAAAGTACAAGAATTCTTACGCATTTCTAAAGAAATGAAAATTTAGCACTCATCTATTGACAGTGCCAAAATGATGGCTATACTATGGTTAGCACTTGAAAGCAACGAGTGCTAAAACAGGAGGTAATTCACCATGACATATTCCCTTAACACCTGCGGCAACGACATGCTTCGTCCCTTCCTCAACGACTTCTTCGGCGTCAGCGACAACCTGACCAGCGAGGACTATGGCCGTCTGGCCATGAAGACCGACATCCGCGAGACCAAAGAGGCCTTCACGATGGACGTCGAATTGCCGGGCTTCAAGAAGGAGGACATCAAGCTCTCCTTCGAAGATGGCTATCTGACCATCACCGCCACCGCGAAGACGATCGAGAAGAAAGAAAACGGCGAGAAGGATGGCTTCGTCTACCGCGAACGCTTCTCCGGCACCGCGAGCCGCAGCTTCTATCTCGGCGAAGTCGAGGAGGACCAAATCAAGGCGTCCTTCGAAAACGGCATCCTGAAAGTCGTGCTCCCCAAAAAGGTCGAAAAAGAGCCGGAAAACAAGACGATCGTCATCGATTAATCGAGGCATGATCTCTCAAGGGCACTTAGTGCCCTTTTCTTTTTGGAGAAACCCGAAATCTCAATTGTTAATTAATCTTAATTTTCTTCTTGAAAAGCAAAGTAGAAAGCATAGACTATTGCATGGAAAGGAAACGAAAAGAATTATGCCTCTGCTCTTCGCCCCTCCGAAGTTGCCCCTTCGCGTCGTAAAGGTCTCTCATTCTAGTCCCGCCGTGTTGCGGCATTTGCTCGACCTTGGTGTCTATGAAGGCAGTGAGATCACGCTCATTGAGTCGATCAATGGGGCGGCGGTTTGCGATGTCAAAGGAAGCCGTTTGGCTTTTGATCATGATATCTCCGTGGGGATTCAAGTGGCGGTCGCCTAATCTTTTTTATTTTGCCGAAAAATGTTAATAAAACTTAACGAATTGCCCATCGGTTCCTCTTGCATCGTCAAGGGCATCGAAGGGGAAGGGAAGATTCGCCATCGTCTATTTGACATGGGGATCACGCCCGGCGCGGAGATCTATCTTCGCAAGAAGGCTCCTTTGGGAGATCCTTTGGAAATCACGTTGCGCGGCTATGAGCTTAGCCTCCGCAACAGCGAGGCCGCCTTGGTCGTCGTCGAGGAGGAAAAAGCATGATCAAAGTCGCATTGGCGGGTAACCCCAACAGCGGGAAAACGACCCTCTTTAACGCCCTCACCGGCGCGACCGCCCACGTGGGCAACTGGCCTGGCGTCACCGTTGAAAAACGCAGCGGCGTCTATTACGACAAAGGGGACAAGAAAAAGGAAAATGGTCTAGAAATCGTTGACCTTCCTGGGATTTACTCCCTCTCTCCGTATACCCCGGAAGAGGTGATTTCCCGCAACTTCGTCCTCAACGAAAAGCCTGACGTCGTCGTCAACATCGTCGACGGAACGAACCTAGAGCGCAACCTCTATATGACCACTCAGCTTTTGGAAATGGATGTGCCCCTAGTCGTGGCGATCAACATGATCGACGCGGTGAAGGACGCGGGTCAGACCATCGACCCCGAAAAACTCTCCGAAGAGCTTGGCGTTCCCGTCGTTTTGCTTTCCGCGTTGCGTAATAAAGGCATTGATGAACTCGTGCCTGCCATCCGTAAAGCCGCCGCTTCCAAAAGAAGCGGACGTTCCATCGTCGATTTGCCCTTGGTGGAAAAAGCCGCCGCGATTTACCGCGAAAAAGGCATCGAATCCCCGCTATTCCATGCGGTGAAGGCCTTGGAGCAGGACGAGATCGAATTCAAGGAATACCCCGAGGTGGCCAATGAGGTCGCGGCCCTATGCGAAGGCGAAGCCTATGATGCGCTCGTCGCTGATGCCCGCTATCGCTATTTGACCCCGCTCGTCGCCTCTTCGACGACCGGCAGAGTCAAACAAGAGAAGGCCAAGATGTCGCGTTCTGACCGCATCGACCGCGTTTTGACCCATCGCGTCTTCGGCCCGATCATTCTCGTGCTGATGATGTTCTTGGTCTTCCACCTTACTTTCTCTGAGGACTTGTTCTTCCTTGGCGCCATGGGCGTGCCGTTTGGCCAGTCTTGGGACGGCCCCTTCAACGATGTGTTCTTCGCCATCGGAGACGATGGTGTGTCCATCGAAGGCATCAATTCCATTGGGGCGATGCTCGCCAATTTCACCAATGGTTTGACCGGGATGTTCACCGAATGGATTGTCGGTTTGATCGACGGCAGCGGTGCCCCGGGCTGGGTTAGTGGCCTGGTTGGCGATGGCGTCCTCGGCGGCGTGTTCGCCGTCATCGGCTTCCTCCCGCAGATCCTCGTCCTCTTCGCCTTTATGGCGATCTTGGAAGACTCGGGTTATATGGCTCGCGCCGCCTTCATCTTGGATCGTCTGTTCCGCCGCTTCGGCGTTTCCGGACGCGCCTTCATCCCGATGATCATGGGCTTCGGCTGCGCCGTTCCCGCGATGATCAATACCCGCACCCTCTCCACCGATAAGGAAAGGACGAAGACCATCCGCGTCATTCCGTTCTTCACCTGTGGCGCGAAAGCCGACTTTCTCATCATGATCGCCGCCGCGGTGGCCGCCGCGATTAACTTCGACGCCGGGTTATTCACTTTCTTGATCTACTTCTTAGGCGTCGTGGTCGCCGTCGCTTCGGTCATCGTCATGAACAAGACCACCCAAAGGGAGCAGGTCCCGCCCTTCATCATGGAACTTCCTTCCTATCATCGCCCGCAATTCCGCGCCTTGATGATCCATATTTGGGATAAGGCCAAGCACTTCATCATCAAAGCCTTCACCATCATCTTGCTCTCCACGATCATCGTCTGGTTCTTCAGCCACTTCCGCTGGAACTGGAGCTTCATCGAAGAAGAATTCGCTCAAGACAGCATCCTCTCCTCGCTTGGCAGCTTCCTCTCCCCGCTATTCGTTCCGTTGGGATTTGGAAACGTGCAGGCTGGCCAATACGCTTGGACCTTCACGGTGGCCTCCATCGAGGGCATCATCGCCAAGGAAAACGTCACCGCGGTCATGGAAAGCCTTGCGGGCGGACTCGGCTTCGAATCCTTCGATGCCTTGATCGCCGCTTCCGGCGTCAGCGTCGCTGGGTTGCTCGGCTTCACCGTCTTCAACCTCCTTACCATCCCGTGCTTTGCTTCCGTGGCTACTGCCAAAGGTGAGCTAATGGATAAAAAGACTTATTGGATGACCCTCTTGTTCTGGTTTGGCCTCTCCTATGTTCTAGGGTCGGTGACCTACGTGGTCTTCGAATGGGTTTGGACCCTTGCGATCGTCTTGCCCATCGCCGCCGCCGGCGTGGTTGGACTCATCTTCTATGATCGTCACAAGACGAAGCAGGAGCGCGCCGCTTTGGAGGAGGCCGCCTAATGCATCCCGTCGCCATCATTGTCCTCATCGTCGTCGCCTTGATCGTCGTGGGGATCGTGGTGTTCCTCGTGTTGCGCCTCCGTTCTGGAAAGAGCATGGAATTCTGTCCTGAAGAGGACCATAAAGGCTCTGACCTCGTGAAGGCCTACCACAAGAAATATGGCAAGAAGAAAAAGACTTCTTCCTGTCCGTTCTGCAAAGACTGATTGGGTGAAAACCCCTTCAAATCCCCGGCGGATTCGTCGGGGATTTTGCATCTTACTTGCGTCAAAAAGAGAAATCCATATAATGGATGGATACCCCCGGGGGGTATAGAATGAAAAAGAAATTCGAAGTCACAGGAATGATGTGCGCCGCCTGCCAAGCCAATGTGGCCAAGGCGACGGAAAAGCTCGACGGAGTACGTTCCGCGAACGTTTCCCTTTTGGGCAAAAACATGATCGTCGATTTCGATGAAACCAAGATCCAAGACGACGCCATCATCCGCGCGGTGGAATCCGCGGGATATGGATGCGCCATCTATGTGAATCAAACCATCGCCCAGCTGCAGGAGAAAAGGAAAAAGGAACTTCACCGCAAAGCCGTTTCTTTATTTGTCTCCCTTGGCCTATTGGCGGTTTTGATGTTTTTCTCCATGGGGCCGATGCTTTCCGGGTGGCCCAACATGGAAGGCAATTTGGCTTTTTATACCTTGGTGATGATCATCGATATCGCGGTCCAATTCGCCTTGCTGATTCCCATCGTCATCCTCAACCGCGGCCTCTTTGCCTCTGGGTTCAAAGCCTTATTCAAATTGCACCCGAACATGCAGTCCCTCGTTTCCTTGGGAACCGCGGCGAGCACCCTTTATGGCGTTTATTGCTTCGTCGTCATCTTAATCTTCTATAGTGTGGGGAACTATGAGGCGGCGATGCCTTTCACGATGAATATCTACGTCGAATCGGCGGCGATGATCCCCGTGTTCGTCTCTTTGGGCAAATATTTCGAAGCCCGGGCGACAACCAAGACAACCGCATCGATCGCCTCCTTGATGGCCCTCACCCCCGAGACCGCCTATAAGAAAGAAGGCGAAGAATGGGTGGAGGTCCCCACCGAAACCCTAAAAGAAGGGGACATCGTTCGCGTTAGGCCAGGCGAATCCATTCCGACCGACGGCATCCTCTTAGAAGGCCATGCGGACATCGACGAATCCTCTTTGACTGGGGAATCGATGCCCGTCCATAAAACGAAAGGGGATAAGGTCATCGGAGCGACCATCAACAAGGATGCGGCGTTCTCCTATTCCGTCACCGAGGTAGGCAAAGATTCCACGATGGGGAAGATCATCGCGTTGGTCGAGGAAGCCTCCGAATCGAAGGCCCCCATCGCTCGCCTCGCGGATAAGATCGCGGGGGTGTTCTGCCCGGTCGTGATTCTCATTTCACTATCGGTGTTCGCGCTTTGGGCGGTTTTGACCGGCTTAGGGGTGGCGGGCAACGCCCACCCTGATTGGAATCTCGCCCTTCAGCTTGCGATTTCCGTCCTAGTGATTTCTTGCCCCTGCGCCTTGGGCTTGGCCACTCCGGTCGCGATTATGGTCGGCACGGGGAAAGGCGCGGAAAATGGCATTCTCATCAAATCCGCCTCCGCCTTCGAAGCAATCGAAGCGGTGGATGTGTTCCTCTTTGATAAGACGGGAACATTGACCAAAGGGGAGATGAAAGTACACCAGATCCTTTCCGCGGGCGGGAACGAGGAACAGCTTTTAAACGACGTCGCTTCCGTTGAATCTAATAGCGCCCACCCCCTGTCCCAAGCCATCGTGGACGCCGCGAAAGAAAAGGGCATGAAACTATCCCCTTGCCCCGATTTCCAATCCTTCCCCGGCAAGGGGGTCCAAGGAAACGGATATCTCATTGGCAACCGTACTTTAATGACGGAAAACCATATCGATTTCTCCCAAGGAGAAGGATTCGCCTTCAGCGTTTCCCAAGATGGCATGACGCCCATTTTCGTAGCAAAAGGAGGACGATTTGTGGGGGTTTTTGCGATAGGAGACGAAATCAAAGAGAGCGCATTTGAGGCAGTGAAGGCCCTGCAAAGCAAAGGAAAACGCGTGATGATGGTCACCGGCGACAATCGTTTGACCGGCGAAGCCGTCGCTACCCAATTGGGGCTAGACGAGGTTTACGCCGAAGTGCTTCCAGGAGAAAAGGAATCCATTGTGGAACGCCTGCAGCAACAAGGGCTTAAGGTCGCGATGATCGGTGATGGGGTCAATGATGCCCCAGCGCTTACGAAGGCCGATGTCGGCATCGCGATTGGGGCGGGCGCGGACGTCGCGATCGAATCGGCGGATATCATCTTGGTCCGCAACGACCCGATGGATGTGGCGGCGGCCTGCGAGCTAAGCAAGTCCGTGGTCCGCAATGTGAAAGAAAACCTCCTATGGGCTTTCTTCTATAACCTATTGTTGATTCCGCTCGCTGCCGGGGCCTTATATGGGATTCAAGTTCCGCCCAATTGGTTCACTGGCAATCAAGGGCATCTGGTGTTGACTCCGATGATTGGGTCGATGGCGATGTCTTTGAGTTCCGTCACCGTCGTGCTGAATGCACTTCGCTTAAGAAGGTTTCATAGGCTTATCAAAAACAAGGAGGAATGAATATGTTTCTGAAAAAGCTCTTCTATGTCGTCAAGGTGGAGGGGATGATGTGCGCCCACTGCGCAGCGCATGTCGAAGAGGCCCTTTCCAAAATCCCCGGCGTGAAAGGCGTCAAAGTCGATCTCGATAAGAAAACCGCTTCCGTCAAAGCCAAATCCGAAATCTCCGAGGGCGCTTTCCGCGCCGCCATCGAAGAAGCCGGCTACAAATTCGTGGGAGTTGAATGATGCGCGCCGATCATGACGCGGTGAAGAAACAACTTTCCATCGCCCGCGGGCAATTGGAAGGAATCGCCAAGATGGTCGATGAGGATGCTTACTGCATCGATGTATCGAACCAACTGATGGCGACCATCGCTTTGCTAAAACGCCTAAACATCAAAGTGCTTTCCGCTCATCTGGAGGGCTGTGTTTCCGAGGCGGCGAAAAGCCAAGACGATGTCTTGCTCCAAGAAAAAATCATCGAAGTGGAGCAAATGCTCAAACGCCTATCCGACTAATCCTTTAAAAGAGGAATGATTTCATCCTGAAGGCCGCCGACGACGAGAAGTCGGCGGTTTTCAATACGAAGATCGGTTTCTGAACGCACGCCGAAATCCGGCGCATAGATCCCCGGCTCATCGGAGAAGGAAGTGCCTTCCAAAAGCTCCCGGAAATCATGGGATTCGTAATTGTCGAGATTCGCCCCGGGTCCATGGGGCGAATCGTCATCGGCGATGTTATGACCGACGCGGTGGAGGAAATACTCGCCATATCCGGCGTTGGAGATAATCTTTCTCGCAACATCATCCGCCTCATAGGCTTGGACTTTGCGTTTTGGTAATTCTTCCTTAAGGAAAGCGATGACCCCATCGCGGGCAGATTTCACGATAGAGAAACGTTTCGCATACACTTCGGGGACTTCTTTCCCGACGTATGCCATCCAGGTGATGTCCGCGTAGACCGATTTGGGTTTTTTATTTTTCGCCCACATGTCGATAAGAACCAAATCCCCTTCTTTGATTTTGGAGTGCTTTGCTTCGCTCGGACCATAATGGGGGTCGGATGCATTGGGACCGATCGCGACGATGGGCAGCTCGTCATAGACCATGCCTTCTTCTTCGAATCTCTTCCCAATGAAGCGTTGGACGTCAAGTTCGTCGGATTCGCCCTTCTCCAGGATCTCTTTCTTAAGGAAGGCGAATGCCTCGTCCTTGATTTTCAAGGCTTTTCGGCACGCATCGTCTTGACTAAGGGCTTGTTCTTTCGTCAAAACAGCGGAGAGGCTTTGGAGGATATCGGCGCTCGAAAAGACTTCCAAACCGAGGGAACGGACATAGTCAACCGATCCCGAATCCGCCAAAGATACGCGGGGCAGTAGGCCGTTTTCGGAGATATCCATGAGGATTTTCCCATTAGGTTTTAGCAGCTCGGCCTCTTCCTCTAACATTTGCTGCCAGGTTTTATAAGGAGATAGATGAAAGTTCTTTTGGATATATTCGTCGCGGAGAAATACGGTGTCGATGACATGGGCGATGAGGGTGGGGAGGCCTTCCTTAGGAATGAACAAAAGGATTTTCCTCGTCAACATTTTCCCTTCACCCAAAAGGGATACCAAAGCGGGGTTATGATTTTCATAATCCACGAGCAGCCATCCGTCGGCGCCGCATTTTGCGATTTCTTTTTGAATCTGTCGGAGTTCCATGGACGGAATTATAAACGATGTTGAGCTTTTCGGCTTAGCCGAATGCAAGGTGGGGGCATTCGTAGTAGAATAAACCCAACATGATGACCTTCGAAGGCAAGAAAATCGATTTGGATCACCCTCTTTTCGATTATCCTTATCCCCAGTTTCAACGCGAATCTTATTACTGCCTGAATGGGCGATGGGAATTTGAGATTGACCAATCTCCGGAACACCCAACGGTCTATTCTCAAACAATCGTCGTTCCGTTCGCCCCCGAAACGGAGCTAAGTGGCATCCAAGCAAAGATCAAAGCCGAAGACCATCTTCACTACCGTCGTTATTTCACTTTGCCCGAGGATTTCAATCGCGGACGCGTTTTGCTTCATTTCGAAGCGGTGGACCAAATCTGCGACGTCTACCTCAACGGGGTGAAAATCTACCACCATGAAGGCGGGTATCTTCCTTTTACCGTGGATTGCCTAGAGCTGAAGCCTGGGAAAAATGAACTCCGCGTGGAAGTCCAAGACGACACCGACTCACCGATCTTCCCTAGGGGAAAGCAATCCAATAAGCCCAAAGGCATTTGGTATACTCCTACTTCTGGTATTTATGGCATGGTCTGGCTGGAGTCCGTTCCCCGTCAAGTTATCCAATATTTGAAGATCGATCCACTTTTCGACGAGGGGAAGGTCCGTGTTGCGGTCCGCTTCGAAGGACGCCTTACCGAGAGCCTCGTCGTGGTCAAATATCTAGGAAAAGAAGTGGGGCGTGCATCATTTAATGAGCAAAATGAGGTAGAAATCGATCTGGGGAATTTCCATCCATGGACCCCGGAAGATCCCTGCCTTTATCAACTGGAAGTGACCTGCAACGAAGACCATGTCTCTTCTTATTTCGCGATGCGGAAATACTCGATCGTCGAGCATAATGGCCACCCGGTTTTCGGGCTTAACAATAAGCCGTATTTCCTCACGGGTCTATTAGATCAAGGCTATGGCCCCGAATGTGGATTGACCCCGCCTTCTCTAGAAGGGATGGAACGGGAACTCCGCCGCGTGAAGGAAATGGGCTTCAACATGCTCCGCAAGCACATCAAAATCGAACCGATGACCTGGTATGCCCTCTGCGATAAGCTTGGGATCATCGTCATCCAGGACTTCGTCAATGGCGGCGCCCCGTATAAGAAGAAGCTCATTTACCTTGCCCCCTTCCTCCACCTCCATTACACCGATGACAGGGAAGCGGATTATGCCCGGCTAGGACGAGGGGATCTGGCCTCGAGAGAACAATTTGAAAAGGACATGGCCCCGACCGTGGAAAAACTTTATAACGTCCCCTGCATCGCCATTTGGACCCTATTCAACGAAGGTTGGGGGCAATTTGATTCCTTCCGACTCACCCAAGTGCTCAGAAAATTGGACGGCACCCGCTTAATCGACTCTACCTCAGGTTGGTTCGATCAAGGCGCGGGCGATTTCTCCTCGCATCATGTCTACTTCAAAAAGATCAAAATCGAAGGCGATGGGAAACGTATCCTCTCCCTTAGCGAATTCGGCGGTTACGCCTACGCCGTCCCAGCCCATAGCGTCACCTCGTCCAAGTTCGGCTACAAATGGCTTAAGGGGCAAAAGAAACTCCAACTTGCGATCAAGAAACTCTATGAAGAAGAGGTTTATCCCTTGCTCTCTAAAGGCCTATCGGTCGCGGTCTATACCCAACTGACGGACGTCGAAGGGGAGCTTAACGGCCTATTCACTTATGACCGGAAAATGGAGAAGGTCGACTTCAAGTTCATGGCCGCGATCAACGAGAGGTTGAAATTCGAATGAGCATCAAGGCGCTGTTCTTGGATTTGGATTGTACCCTCTATGACTGGGAGCGGCGCCGGTATGACCCGGATGGCATTTCCGCGCTGAAAGAAGCGCAAAAGAAAGGGGTTTTGCTCTTCCTTTGCTCTTCTAGGCCCTATGACTCGATGAAGGAATTCGGGGTCTATTCCTTAGGAATTCATTGGAATGGTTTCGTCGGGAATTCCGGCGGAGTCGCCTGCCTAGGAAAAAAGATCATCTACGAGGAAAGCTTGAAACCTGCCTCTGTGAGGAAGGCGCTTCGTTTAGGAAGGAAGATGGGGTTCATGGCCCAGATCCATGCCCCGTTTTCTCGGTATTACACCGATGAGCCCAATGGGTATTTCGAGGAATATGCGAAGTCTTTCAATGAGCCGTTCGCCAATGTTCACCCCTATCGCGGAGGAAAAGTCATTTGCCTGCTTGCCTTCGCCCCGGAAGCGGCGGACGAGGCTTTGAAAGAAGCGCTCCCCGAATGCTCTTTCTTCCGCTTCCATCCTTTTGCTTTGGAAATCAATGCCAAGCCCCATTCCAAAGGGGCGGGGATCGCCGCTTTGCTCAAAGAACTGAACATCTCCCCCGATGAAGCGGCCGGTTTTGGGGATGACCTAGCCGACATCGGCATGAAAGAGGGGCTGACCCACTTCATCGCGATGGGCAACGGAAAAGAAGAAGTGAAAGCCGAGGCGGAATTCGTCGCCAATCCGATCGACCAAGGCGGCATCCGTTCAGGCTTAGAATATTTAGGAGTGCTTTGATTATGAAATTCAGCAAACCCTTCATGAAAATCCTCTTCTGGTGGACCGCCAAGAAAGACAGAAAGCGGAGAAAAACATTCCCCATGCCTGAAGGCATCGAATCCAAAATCGGGCTCCCTTATGTTGAGAATGGCGACCCGCGGCAAGTCGTCGACATCTATTACGCGAAAGGCGAAAAGAGAAAGAACAAAGTCGTCGTCGACATCCATGGCGGTTTCTATGTCATGGGCGACCGCGACAACAACTTTCCATTTGCCAACACCTTTCTCCAAGAAGGTTACGACCTCGTCCTGATTGAGTATCGGCTCAACGACGGAAAGCGCGATGTCTTTGATGAACTTTCCGACTGCGCGACCGCGATCGATTTTCTAGTCGAACACGCAGAAAAACTCGGCCTTAACATGGACGATATGTACCTGACCGGCGACTCGGCGGGCGGCCACATGGCCCTATATATGGCAGAGGGCATTTTCAACGAGTCGATGCCAATCCGCCCGAGAAAAGCATATGTTAAAGGTGTCATGGTCAACTGCCCGGCCTATGATTTCGCCGCCTATGGGGGAATGGATGATTTCTCCGACGGTTTCAAAAAATGGTACCTCGGCCCTCGTTATAAAGATGTCGAATGGGCGAAGACGATGTCGTCTCGGACCTATATCGAGAGCTACAAGGGCCCGTTGTTCCTGACCACCTGCACGAACGACTTTCTCCGTAACGATGTCATGAAGCTGAAAGCAGACCGCGAAGAAAAAGGGTTGCCTTTGGAATTCTTGGACATCGTTTCCGAGGATAAGAAAATCGCCCATGTCCACAACGTCATCGACCCCCGATTCCCCGAATCCCAGCAGGTTAATAGGGCGATGGTCGAGTTCTTGGAAAAAGTGTCGCAGAACAGCTAATAGCGTTTAGTTAGGCCATCAAAAGCCTCTTTTCCCTCGGTAAACGTAAGGCCTGGGTTTTTGCGTAAGAATTCTTCCAATAAAGAGTCTTTTCGATAACGTGCCATCTTTTCATCGACAAATTGAGAAAGCCGTTCGTGGAAGGCGGGTCTGTCTTGCTGGATTTTAATTTCAAGCCAATTTGCTAAAACTATCAACCTTTGGGTCAGTTGACAAAGTGCTTGATTCGGGCGATTTAGTTCGTTGATTTCAATGGGACATTCACCGCCGCAGATGAATTTAAATGGGCAACCCTCGCATGTTTTTATCTGTTTCTTTAATGTCTCCGCTGAGGATTCACGGAGATTCTTGCTAAGGGCGAAGACGGGTTCAATTGCCGCAGAACACGGAAAAAAGACGCCTGTTTTATCGGTCGAGAAACGCGTTATTCCCCCATCACAACGATTCATGGTGATTTGATTTCCAAACGCTCGGCATAAAAAGCGACCAAACCAATCGTCGCCATTCATCAAAGCAAAAAACCAAGACACATCTTCCCTTAGCGCCTGTTCAAAAAGGATTTTTGTGAGCCGCTCATATTCTCTCTGCCAAACTTTTGAAGAGTTTTCTTCGATTCTCCATTTCCCTCTGGCGGGGCGAAAGCTGATTGTTCTGAAAACGCGGATCAGGCGTTCAATTGATTCTGGGAGCGGAAAAGTATCTCTCGTTAGGGTGGATGCACAACCCACGTAACCTCTGTTCGGTATTTCCATAACCTTATTGAGAATTGAAACAAAAGATGATTGCCCCCCGATAGACAATCGATGTTTATCGTGAACAAACGGATTGCCATCGAGGCTTACGCCAAATAGAATTCCGCGCCTTTGTAGAACAGTCACAATGCTAGGATTCAAAAGAGTGCCGTTAGAAACAAATTGAACCAAAACCTCCTTTCGAAGAATGTTTTGTTTGTTTTTGCACCAATCCGCCACCTTTAATATGGTCGGAAGGGCCAACAGCGGTTCCCCTCTACCGGAAAGATCAACGATGTATTTTTCACCGTCCGGAAAGTACTGGAAAAGAGTTTCAAGGCAGCGGATGGCAGCATCTAAATCCATGACGCTGCCGCTCTTTTTTGCGTTAAAGCAGTAGTCGCAGGACATATTGCAGGCGTCTATTATGCTGAGACAAAAGGTGTAACAAGTTGGACGAAAAGACGAAAGCGCCTTTTCAAGGGGAGGGAGAGGACTACAGTCGTTTGGTAAGGTTGGGGAAAACGAAAACAAGCCATATTTCTCATGAAAATAAATCACATCATCAAAAACACTATAAACACGCATATATTTAGCAAAACGAAAACACAACTCTTTTGATGCGCAGTTTCGGTTGGCAACTATCGTGGGGGGCAACTATTCGAATCCCCTTGCTTGCTTCTGGGAGATCGATGACAAAATAAGAAGGTTGCCAAGTGCTCGGACTGAGGAATTCAAATATATCAATAGGAATCCAATCAAAATTTGAATTGAGATATTCCACATAATAATCAGGAAAAGTGTTTCCGATGTAGCTTGGCTGTATTCTCAGAGAAACCGCCTTCAAATCTTCCGAAAATAACGCCTTTACATATCCATCAAGAGTTGACCCATCGAGAACAATGGTGTCGCCGCCATCTTCGAGGTGGGCGTGCTGTGAATAGATCTCCATGGTTCCATAAGGCAAGTTTATGGGTCCAATGTGCTGAATTGCAGGTGTGTCAAAATCGATAGCAACCAAATCGGATAAAGGCGTCTCCCCGTCTGACATTTTTCTGCCACACGAACAGTAAAAATCCCTTGTCGTTGAGGAAAAATAATTATTGTTATGCGAATGCGGGCAATTTGGATTGAGGTCGAGCGCTGATGGAGAATAGGAAATATCCCAGTCTGTAAAGTAACTATTTGGAGCTTTTACGACTTCGCCATAGCCATCATGAACATAAACATAGTTGCTGTCATAAGCAAAAGCCACGGTTGAATGGTGGTGACCGTTAACAATTATGGGCCGGCCTGCGTCTATGGTGCTTCTAATGCGATTAAGAGCAGCCTGATTGAGGTTGTCCAGAAGATTTCCCGATACTATCAAATAGTTGCATAGCTGATTAATGTTCTGCTCTTCCAAATAATGATCAAGACAATCGCTTTGGTGTGAAACGTTTGCTCCATAAGTGTGAATGAGAGGAAAAACATGATTTACGCAATAATCCACCAAATGATCAATCATTCGACTGTCTGCGGGCTGGGTGCGGTTCGTTAAGTTATCGAACCCACCCATAAAACCCGTTCCCGGGGATTGAGTCCATGAGTTCCATCCCAAGCATGGATCTGAAGTCGTTTTGGTTGGTATTCTATCCCAAATCTCAGGCACGAATGAATCATTAAGAAACGAGTCATAGTAACCGCAGATAATTTGAATTGCCACCAACGTGCAAATCATATCTGGGTTGTTTCCGTGCCAATTCCGAAGTCGCATGAAGTATTCATAATTTGGGATTTTATGGGCGTCGCTTGGGATGGTTGATACTGATTCCAAATTCACCCAATCACCCACCCCGTTTTCACCACCGTACAGAGACACTTTATATTCGGGCATCTCCTGACTCCACAAACTATTTCCATCGCTCACAAGATACTTGAACGGCCCATCGCCAGTGTTAAGAACGGGATAAAGGTTTACATTGGAGAACGGGTTATTCTTTTGCTCACCGACATCAATAATCATTTGATTTGCGACATCAACAATCGCATAGCGCTTTCCATCATTCAGAAGTCGGAAATCATCGGTCTGCCGCAAGCCATATACCATTCGGACGGAGGGTTGGGACGAAAAAAGATTCGAGAACGAGGAACGCCAAATGGACGAATCCCTTGCCTCTTCATAGGGGGTGTGAGTTGATATGGTTGCGGCCAAGGTGGAGAGCGCCATCATTAGATGAGTCATTTTCGATTTTCCTCAGAGAAAAAACTCGTTGCGGAGTTTTGGACGTTTCCCAAAAAAGATTCGAACATCGAGTTATAATTGCTGATGACCTTTTCCACAAAAGATTCCTCGAGTAAGGCGAGATTCACGCGCGTTATTTCGAGGAGAATTTGGTTTGTTGATTGCTCGCAAAGACAAAGGGCGTCCGTAGAACCGTTTTTTTGCAAGAAGCGGCCAAAATCCATCGCCGTTCCCTGGTCTAACAAATTTGAAAACCGATATTGTTCCTCAATGGTGGAAACGATTGGCTCTGTTTGAGAGACCGAATCTAGCCAAACCAGTTGAGGATCTGCGGTCATAGACACTTTTTTGAAAAAGCTAACTTGGAAAGACAATTCTATTTCAGAAACGCGGCCATCGGTTTCCTCTGCTTGGAACACAAAGGTGCCGCATGCGGTAATGGCAGTAGGACGGATATAATGTTTTTCGGATTTAGCATCGCATTGCTTTCCATATTGAAAACAAAAGTCTTTTCCCTCAAGGACATAGTGTTTCGACTTTATGCCGGGAATTGCCGAAAAGACAGAATCTAGGTCGATTTCAAAAAAAGAAAGACCATAAGGAGAAGCGAAGAAACCGCCGTGTTTTTCAGCCCATTCGTTATAGAGTTCCGCGTTTTCTTTGAATGTCAATTGGAGCTCCGGAAAAGTAGAATACTGATATTCACGTGGGGTTGATGGATGAGGCTGTCCACAAGACGAAATAGTCGCCAGACACGCCGACAGACAAACGACGATTTTTGAAGCCAATCGAGCCATCGAAAAATCCTTATCAAACAACCCTTAGCACTCGTATGATACACCAAATGGACCACCGACGTCAGCCAGTTCACGTTCCCCTGGGGCAAGTGTTACCAAGGACATGTACGACGGCCGGATCGTCGCCTACGACCTGAGCCCCCGCCCGGACATGTCCCAGGCGAAGAGCATGCTGGACGCGGCGTTCTCCCTCGGGTATGACCTGAACGGCCTCGTATTCCATTCCGACCAAGGGTGACAATATCAGCAGGATTGGTGGGTCAAATCCCTTAAAGAGCGGGGAATCCGGCAGTCGATGTCCAGAAGGGGAACTGCCTCGACAACGGCATCATGGAGTCTTTCTTCGGGACGATGAAGAACGAGATGCTCTACGGCCGGGAGTCCGAGTACGGGGACTTCGAGTCGTTCAGGAGGGCGGTCGGCGAATACATCTCCTGGTACAACAAGACGAGGATCAGGTACCACAAGCCGACAAAAAAACGGACGTCCCCGTGGGCCTGCTTCGAGGCAAGCCACGGTGGACATCCATTCAGTGCGTCCTTATGATGTGCTCAGTTTGGTCCAACAAATTGGGTACGTCTCAATTCAGGGTTTCTGATAAGAAAAATATTCACTTTTCGATCTCCTCCCGTGTATTATTGCCACCGATGAAGAAATCCTTCGATCAAACCCAAACGCCCTATGTGGACGCTTTGAAAACCTATATCAGCGAAAATGTGGTTCCTTTTGATGTCCCCGGGCACCACCTTGGCAACGTGAATAACCCCGCTGTCGAGGTTTTGGGACGTCAAATCTATAAAGCCGACGTCAACGCCCCGATTGGAATGGACAATCTTGCCAATCCGCATGGAGTGCTCCTAGAAGCGGAAGAGCTTTTTGCGGACGCTACAGGGGCTGATGAGGCTTTCTTCCTGATCAACGGCACCAGCAGCGGCATCCTCGCGATGATCATGACCGCGGTGAAGGCCAATGAGAAAATCATCCTTCCTCGCAACGTCCATAAATCGATCATCAACGCCCTGATTCTCTCCGGCGCCATCCCGGCCTACGTCATGCCAGAGATCGATCCCACTTTGGAAATCGCCAACCAACCGTCTTTGGCCGCGTGGAAGAAAGCGATTCTTAAGAATCCGTCGGCGAAGGCAATCTTCGTGATCAACCCCACCTATTTCGGCGCGGTGACGGATTTGGCTTCCTTGGTTCAATTCGCCCATGAGCACAACATGGCGGTCCTCGTCGATGAGGCCCATGGCGCCCATTATTATTTTCATGCCAGCCGCAGCCCGAAGACCGCGATGGACGCAGGGGCGGACATGGCCTCCGTCTCCATCCATAAAACCGCTGGGTCTTTGACCCAATCTTCCGTTTTGCTGGCCCATACGGAGCGTTTCTCCCGTTATGACATTCAGAAAACCCTGAATATTTTGAATACCACGAGCCCGTCAACTTTGTTGGTGGCATCCCTCGATGGGGCAAGGCAATACATGGCCACGAAGGGGAAAAAAGCCCAAGAGAAAACCTATAACCTCGTGGATTACGCCGTGGCGGAAATCGATCAGATTCCGGGGTTCCGCGTCGCGGGGAAAGAGCATTTCCTCGATCACGGCTGCTACGACTATGACGAATCCAAATTGGTCATCGAACTGGATCGGCTGGACATCTCCGGTTTCGACCTTTATTACCTCGCGAAGAAGAAATACAACATCCAGTTTGAATTGGCTGAGACCTATGCCGTCCTTTGCATCATCACCATCGGGACGACCAAAACCCACATCGATCGGTTGGTCGCCGCGCTTAAGAAGATCTCCAAAGCCCATTTCCGCCCCCGCAGAAGCTATCCCATCCATCGCTTCGATTCGCGTTTCCCCTTCGCCGTCGCCCGTCCCCGCGCCGCTTATCACGCGCCAGGCAAGGTGATCCCTTTGGAAGAATGTGAGGGCTGCATTTCTCGCGAGATGGTCATGGTCTATCCCCCTGGCATTCCCCTTATTGTTCCGGGGGAGGTTTGGACGAAGGAATTGATCAACCGGGTGAAGCGTTACCACTCCACCGGGATCACGATGCTTTCCTCTTATCCTGATGGCTTTGAAGTCATCGATGTCGATAATTGGAAACGTTATTCCGTTTATAAAAAGAAACTAGACGACTATTTGGATCACCGCATCACCACGCCGTTGAACGATGGTTTTCATATGCCTTTTGAAGGCGAAAAGCATAAAGCGACAGTGGTTTTGTTGCCTTTCCGCAACGATACTTGGCGGAAAAAAGCCGCCCCGGCGATCAAAGCCTATAAGGAAGTCATCGCCGCCATCGCGGAACACGAACCCGTCATCGTCGGCATCGCCCCCACCATCTATGGCAAGGTAATCGATCGTTTCGAATCCATGGATAACGTCACCCCGATCCGCATCCGTTATAACGATGCTTGGGCCAGGGACAACATGTCGATCTTCGTCACCAACGGGAATACGCTTCGCGCCGTGGATTTCCGCTTCAACGCCTGGGGCGGGGAATATGACGGCCTTTATGGGAACTGGAAGGCGGACGATAAACTGTCCTCTGCCTTCGATAAACGTTTCAAATACCCGGAATATCGCCACCCGACCTTTATCTTTGAAGGCGGCTCCATCGCCGTGGACGGCGAAGGCACCGCGATCACGACGGAAGCCTGTTTGCTCTCCCCTGGCCGCAACCCTTCCATGCGGAAAGAAGAAATCGAAGAGACCGTCAAAGAATATCTTGGCTTAGAAAAACTCATCTGGGTGCCCCATGGCATTTATGAGGACGAGACCAACGAGCACATCGATAACATGGTGGCCTTCATCCGCCCAGGCGTTGTTGCCCTGGCGTGGTGCAAGGATCGCAGCGACCCCCAATACGCCTATTGCATGGCGACCTTGCGCGCCCTCAACGCCGCGACCGACGCCAAAGGACGGAAACTAGAAATCCATAAGATTCCTCTGCCTTCCCCGGCGTTGCACATGACCAAAGAAGAAGCCAAGGGCATCACCAACGCCAAGACGGCGAAAGACCGTTTGGAGAACTCCCGTCTCGCCGCTTCTTACATCAATTTCTACCAAGGGGAAGATTTCGTGATTCTCCCGCAGTTCGGCGTGCCGGAAGATGACATTGCCTACAAGGAAATCCAGAAGCTTTTCCCCGAGAAGAAAATTCATCGAGTTTCCACTCGCGAAATCTTGCTAGGCGGCGGGAACATCCACTGCATTACCCAACAGATTCCGGAGGTAAAGAAAGATGAAGACTAAAGTCGCCCTCATCCAGATGTCGATGTCTGAGAAGTATGAGGAAAACATTGCAAAAGTCGATTTATTTCTAAAAAATGCTGCGAAAAATGGCGCGAAGATGGTTTTGATTCCAGAGCTCTTCGAACGCCATTATTTCTGCCAAGTCGAGGATTATGATCTTTTCGATACCGCGGAAGAAGCGGATGATTCTCCGACGATTAAGCACTTCCAAAAGGTGGCGAAAGAGTTGGGAATCGTTATCCCAGTTTCCTTTTTTGAAAAGGACGGGAACTGCTATTTCAATAGCCTCGCGATGATCGATTCGGATGGCAAAGTCGTCGATGTTTATCGCAAGTCCCACATTCCCACCGGCGAATGCTATGAGGAGAAGTTTTATTTCACTCCAGGCGACACTGGATTCAAAGTGTTCAAGACCTCGATCGGGATGATCGGCGTTGGTATTTGCTGGGATCAATGGTTCCCTGAAACCGCGAGGATCCTCGCCCTCAAAGGCGCAGAGATGTTGCTCTTCCCGACGGCTATCGGATCCGAACCCGTCTTGACCAAAGATTCCAAAGACCATTGGCAGCATGTCATGCAAGGTCATGCCGCAGCGAACATCATGCCCGTCCTCGCCGCTAACCGCGTTGGAACAGAAGAGGCCCGTTCTTCCACGACGAAGAGCTCGATGACCTTCTTCGGTTCGAGCTTCATCGCCGACGAATTTGGAAACAAGATCGCGGAAGCCGATCGGAAAGAAGAAACGATCCTCTATGCCGAGTTCGACCTCAAAGAAATCGAAAAGGCTAGGCGCGATTGGGGCGTGTTCCGGGATCGCCGCGTCGATTTATATGGTGATTTGCTGAAATTGTCCGCGAAAAAATAAAAGAAATCGGTTTGCTGAGCGGCAGGCCGGTTTTCATTAATTTTCGCTATTCAGCGAATTTTATGCTTTTTTCTTTTTGGTTTTTTCCTTCGTTATTGTAGCATTACATAGTAATGGCTGAGCAGAAGATGTACAACGCCGCCCTCGTCTTGCAAGGAGGGGGCACCCGTGGGGCTTATACCGCTGGGGTTATTGATGTTTTGATGGAAGAGGGAATCGACTTCCCTTACCTCATCGGCACTTCTGCCGGGGCGCTTAATGGCGTGGACTTTCTATCCAAAGATATCGGGCGTTCCAAATTTGTCTCTACCGAACTCGTCTGCGAGCCCAAGATGCTTTCCTTTAGGAATTTCAGAAAAACCGGGAATGTTTTCAATTTGAATTACCTCCTCTATGAGATTCCGAAGAAACGCTATCCCTTAAACGAAGAACAATTCAATAATTCCAAAACCCGTTTCATCGTCGCCTGCACCAGCATGAAAGACGGCCAAGCCATCTATTTCGAAAAGGGCAAAACCGATTATTTCCTCCCCGCGGTGGCGGCATCCTCCTCGTTGCCCCTTGTTTCTGAGATCCAAATGGTTGGGGATGAACCTTGCTTAGACGGCGGACAAGTCGCCGCGATTCCCTGGCGGAAGGCTTTAGAAGATGGGAACGAGAAACTCGTCGTGGTGATGACGCGCCCCATCGATTACCGCAAAAAGCACAAGATGAAGGCTTTCCAAAGGGCTTGGGCGAAGAATCGGTATAAGAAATACCCCGAATTCTTGAAAACCTACTTTGGTTATAACGCCCTGTATAACCGCGATATGGATGACCTCGAAGCTCTTCATAAAGAAGGGAAGGTTTTCCTCATCGCCCCGCCCGTGTCGCTTGGGATTTCCAATATGGAAAGGAACCACGACACGCTATTAAAGATCTATGAGAACGCGAAAAAGCAAACCCACGAGATCCTGCCGGATTTGCTGAAATTCCTCGGGAGGCCGAATGAATAAAAACGAAGTGAAGACCCCCCGCAACCAAAAAGGGCTGGTCGATCCGAAAAGCATCAAGGAATTCAAGGTCTATGTCGAGACCACGCTTTTGGAATTCCTGCTTTTCAAGATGACCGGCACTTCCAGGAACACGGTCAAATCTTTGCTCTCCCATCATCTCGTCGCCGTCGATGGGGTGCCCGTCTCGCAATTTGATTACAAGCTCTACCCCGAAGACACCGTCATCGTCTCCAAGCGCCCCATCCATAAGCGCAAGGTCGCCGAATTCAAAATCCTTTTGGAGGACGAAGACATCATCGCGATCGATAAGCCTTCCGGATTATTAAGCGTCGCCACCGATCGCGAAAAAGGCAAAACCGCCTTCCGCATGGTGTCGGATTATTACCGCGAGAAGAATCCCAAAGGCCGCATTCACCTCGTCCACCGCCTTGACCAAGACACCTCCGGCGTTTTGATTTTCGCCAAAAGCCATGAAACCAGGGAGGCGCTGCAAAACGCATGGCAAGACATCGTCACGAAGCGTTATTACTATGCAATCGTCGATGGCCATATGGAAAAATCCGCTGGGGATTTAGCGGATTATTTGTATCAGGACTCCTGCAATTTGATGCGCATCACCAAAAACAAAAGCCAGGGGAAATTGGCGATCACCCATTACCAAGTGGCCAGAGAAAGAGGCCCCTATACTTTGCTTAAGGTCGCCATCGATAGCGGCAGAAAGAACCAGATCCGCGTCCAGCTTGGCCATATCGGCCATAACGTCATCGGCGATGACAAATATGGCGAGCCGAGCAATCCACTGAAGCGTTTGGGATTACATGCTTACGAATTGGCGTTTACCAACCCCTTAACCCATCGCTCCTATGACATCGTTTCCCCGATGCCCGAGGAATTCAAAACCCTGATGTTTGAAGACGCGGCGAAGAAAGCTCCGTCCGTCGAAGAAAAACCCGCCCGCAAACCGACGCGGCCCACCCGTTCCGCGACGAAGATCGCCAAAGGGAAAAAACGGCAGGCCGAGCGGAAGCATTACGGTCCTAGGAAAGGCAAAAGAGCATGAAAAGCATCACTTATTGGCTTTCCAAATTGAAAGAATCCGCCATCTCCACGATGCCGATCGTCGTCGTGATCATCATTTTCTTCCTGGTGATGCGTTTTGGGTTGCCCGGCGACACCTTTGACGCTTCTTATCAATTGACGAATAACGACATCTTCGCCTTCTTGATCGCCGCGGTGATGATCGTGGTTGGCATGACGATGTTCAACGTCGGCACCGAATCCTCCATGACCGATATTGGTCAGATCATCGGTGGTTCTTTGGTAAAGAAAAAGAACTTCTTCTTCGTCATCGCGATGACTTTCACCCTCGGCGTGCTCGTCACGATCGCCGAACCAGACCTCTCCGTCCTTTCCGGGCAAATCGGGATCAACGCTCAAGTCATCATTTGGACGATTGGCATCGGGGTCGGCGTTTTCCTCGTCGTCGGTGTCGTCCGCATCATGTTCAAGAAGAACCTCAATATCCTCTTCCTGGCCTTCTATGGCTTGGCTTTCACGTTGATTTACCTCATCGATCCGCGCTTCTTGCCGATTTGCTTCGATTCTGGCGGCGTCACCACCGGCCCGGTCACCGTGCCCTTCTTGCTTGGGTTTGGCGTCGGTTTGGCCGCGAGCCACGGCGGCAAGGACTCCGGGGACTCCTTCGGCTTGACTGCCCTTTGCTCCATCGGCCCGATTTTGGCCATCGTCATCATTTCGATGATCATGAAGGGATTAGGAACCGACCTACCTCCGATGAGCGAGTATTTGGATCCTTTGGCGGCTTTATCCGGGGATATCGCCACTAATTTCGGTGATGCTTTGGCGGCGACCTCGCTTTCCGTCGCCTTCTCCGTCGTCCCCATCTTGGTCTTCTTCCTCATCTACGAAGCGATTTTCATCAAACTCAATTGGCATACGATTTTCCGCATTGTTTTAGGGATGATCGTCACCTATATCGGCTTGGTGCTATTCCTCGCCGCGGTTGAGGCGGGCTTCATGCCCGTCGCCTCCAAGATGGGTCAAGCCTTAGGCTCCAATCCCGTCTTCATCGGCGTGGCGATTGGCTTGGGCTCCCTCTTCGGCGTCTTCGGTGTCGTCGCCGAGCCTGCGGTCCATGTTTTGGTAAACCAGATCGAAAGCGTCACCAACGGGGCGATCAAAGGCTGGAAGGTTTTGTTGATCCTCGCCATTTCCATCGGCGTCGCGGTGGCGTTGCAACTTATCCGCGCCCACTTCGAATTCTCCATCGCCTATTACCTGATCCCGGGTTATATTTTGGCCTTCGTACTTAGCTTCTTGGTCCCACCGATCTTCACGGCGATGGCCTTCGACTCTGGCGGCGTCGCTTCAGGCCCGATGACCTCGACGTTCGTTTTGCCTTTCTGCATCGGCTTCGCTTTCGTCCAAGGGAAGGACGTTTATCTATATGGTTTCGGCCTCGTTTCGATGGTCGCGATGATGCCTTTGATCGTCTTGCAGGGCATGGGCTTCTCCGCAGTCATCGGGCAACGGATAGCCTTAGCGAAAGCCCGCAAACGTCTTGTTGAGGAAGACGATGACCAGATCATCCACTTCCGGAAGGAGGGTGCCTGATGGCGGATTTCACCCCTTATGACCAATCGCATCGGGTCAGCCCGTTGCTATTGGTGTTCACCATCGTGAACGCCGGCCAAGGCGAGGCGATCGCGAATATCTATAAAAAGGCGGAGGCCTACGCTGCTTATTTCCTCAATGGGAAGGGCACGGCCCCCAATAACCTTTACGCCGTCTTAGGCAGCGCCGGGGCGCTAAAGAAGGACGTCATCCTCGGCGTCATCAAAACGGACCGCTGGGAAAGCCTCCGTCAGGCCATCGACGCCAGATTCACCGTCTCAAAGCTCGCCAAAGGCGTGAGCTTCACGGTGCCGTTGGATTCGGTCGCCGGCGTTTCCATTTACAAAATGCTTTCGAATACGCGCTACTTCGAGAAAGCGCAGAAATAACAGGAGGTCAGCCATGGATAAACCCTATGTCGCCATATTCTGCATCGTGAATCATGGATTCACCGATTTGGTCATGGAGTCGGCCAAAAGCGCCGGGGCCCGCGGGGGCACCGTGCTGACCGCGCGCGGAAGCGGGAATCGCGAAGCCGAGGAATTCTTCGGCGTCGTCGTCACCCCCGAGAAAGAAATCGTCATGATCCTCGTGCCTGAGGAGATCCGCGACAAAGTTATGTCCGCGGTCAATGCCGGCGCGGGCATGAACACCAAAGGCATGGGCATCGCTTTCGCCCTGCCGGTCTCCGATATCGTCGGCATCGATACCGGCGAAGCGACGCCAAAAGAAACGAAAGAAGGAGAGGATAAGCCCGCCTGATGGAAGAAGCGCCCAGCAGAAATCCGTCCCTTAGGGAGCGGCGGCCTTTCCGCGCTTTCCTCAGGGAAAAGTTCGACTTTCTTTTCCATTGGGAGTCTCTTTTCTACTTTGGGCTATTCTCCTTCCTCCTGGTCTTCTTCTGGACCTTTTATTCCTTATATGAAAATTCCTTCACCCAATTATTGAATTGGGACTATACCTGGCAGAACGTGCCCTTTGCCTATACTTTCTATGACGCTTGGCACACCTTCTTTGCCACGGGGCATTTCCCTTTATATGACACCTCCACTTGGATGGGGACGGATAACCTGGGTTCCAATAACTGGTTTGGCATCACCGACCCCTTCACTTTCCTCTTGATCTTCTTTCCGCGGAACTGGATCCCCCAGATGTTCGTCGTCATCACCGGGGTGAAACTGATGGTCGCGACGTTACTAGGCCGCGCCTATCTCCGATATATGGGGATTGAGGAATGGACGGCGAGATTCGGCGGGCTGGCGATCGGCTATTCCGGCTACATGGTCTTCATGGACGGCTTCCCGTCCTTCGTTTCCGCGATCACTTGGATCCCCTTGGTTTTATTGGGATTAGAGCGCGTTATCCAAGAAAAGAAGCCCACCGTTTTGATCGTTGGGCTATTGCTAACCGGACTATCTTCGTTCTTCTTCCTGGTCATCACTTGCGTCTTCGGCGTCATCTATGCCTTGTGGCGTTATTTCTGGTCGATCAAGACCCGCAGCAAAAAGGATAACCTCATCGTCGCGATCATGGGCGTGGCCGCCTTCGCGGTCGGGCTGATGCTATCCGCGTTCACCTTGATCCCCTCGGTTAGGGAGTCCGCGCTTTCGGGGAGGTCCGCCTCGATCGGCACCGCCTACCTCGAGGCGATCAAGACTTCATTGAAGGCCCATGACCTCCGTTCTTTCTTCGCCTTGATGTTCGATATGGTCGGGGAACATCCCGGACGCGAATTGATGGGTCTATTGTCCTTCTTCTATCCCTCGACGAGCCACATCGCTTTGCCGCTTGCTAGAAGTGGGTATGATGCCTGGACCGCGTCGATTTTCGTATACACGCCCTGCCTCATTTGCTTCTTCACCGCGCTTTTGCATTCCTTCCTGAAGCGGCGTTGGGATCACATTCTCGCGGTCTTGGGCGGCGGGTTCTTGGTCTTCACGAACCCTGCCTATTTCCTATTCTTCGCCTTCTCCGGGAATGGGTATGGAAGATGGATGTACGTCCTGATTCCCGTCATCGTCTATTACGGGTGCTGGGGCTTCGATCAAAGAAAACCGAAAGAGGAAGGGGAACCCCAATCCCCGCGGTGGATTCCCTTCGCCGCGTCGATGTTGACGCTGATCGGAACCGTTTCCGCCTTCTTCATCGCGGATAAGGTTCTCAAAGGCGTCAATTTCGGGGCCGAAGGATATAACTTAAACCATTACACCTACTGGAGGACGTCCTATACGGCTCCGACGGAGAGCTATGATGGGCTGCCTGGCTATGTCTATTTGATTTACCAAGCCTTTTGGGTCTTGTTGGAAGGCAGCTTCCTCGTCGTGTTCTATCGGAAGGAATGGTTGCCCAAGGTCTTCGTGCTTTGCGTGGCGGTGGAAATCGTCGTTGCGGGGAATGCCTATTATTTCTACGATGGGCTTTGGTCCTATGAACATAGCTTCGCCGGCGGGATGGAAAACCGCGAGACGACTTCCTATATCGCTTCGCGTATCAACCAAGACCATTCCTATTTCAAAACACATTCGGATCTTTATCACGGAAGCAAATACGCCCACCGCCTAGCGGGACTGAAAACCGCGGCGGAATTCCATTCCTTGATGAATTTCGAAACCGAGGACTACTGCCTGATGAACCAAATGAAGACCACGGGCGGCGGCGTTTTCACTTCCTATGGAACGCGAGGCTTATATAACCCTTCTTGGTCTGGGTATTACGGGAATAAGCGCATGGGCGTGGATTTCACCCTTGGTTATCGTTATTACATCATCAATAGCGGCTATGGGGCGTGGAAGAACGAAGACGGGAGCGTTTTCTTCCCGACTCCGAACGTTCCTTTCGATTCGGTCGAACTGGAGGAGGCTTCTCCGGATCGGGCGCGCTACCGCGTCTATCGCGCGCCAGAAGAGACGGTCCCTGAACTCGGTTGGGGCGTTAATAGCAATCGTCTTTATTATCTAGTCCATAAACCCAATTCGCCTTATTTCACCAATTTCTACGGCAATGGGACCCAAGAACGGGCCTTCTTAGAAACGCGCCGCATCGAAGAAGTGGAACTCTATGGGGCGACTTTGGACGAAAACATCCTCGTGAAGCCCAATGCGGCGATTTCCCAAACCGAAGCCGACGAGATCAACGCGAACATCAGTTCTTCGGCCCCGGCTTTGGCTTATGGTTCGAGCTTGGCCTTGGGCAGCGGGCTAAAATGCGAGATCTTCGAAGTGGGGGATGGCAATTTGATGATGCCGTCCACCCGTCATGAATACGGCGACCAAGGGCCGGGTTATTTCGTGGAACATAACATTGGAAAGCGATCCTTCTCCGGAAAGGCATTGACTCAGCGCGACACCAACATCATCGCCTATTCCAGCACGGAAGGGGAATTCCTTAATTCTTCGTATGAAGGCGGCTATCTGGACTTCATGTGGTATAACGCCGCCTACGAATACCAATCCACCGACCCGCGTTCCAAATTGGTGCCGCGGTTCTATTTGATCGGCGATACGCAGGATGAGAATGGCATGGTGCATCAAAACCAGTTGCTCAGTTTTGAATACAACGCTCCGAAGAACGCCTTGGACGCGGACGGGAACAAGACCTACCTCAATAGCCACCGTTCGACTTTCGGCATGTTTTTCAAAGGCAAGGCAAAGTATTTCTGCCTCTCCTTCACTAGCCCCGCATCAGGCGCGACCCGCGACATGCAGTTTGATTCCAACACGTTAAAGATCTATTTGCAGGATTACCCCGATATCCGCGCAAAACTCGATTCAATTCAGCAAAAGAAGTTCCAAAATGTGAAAACCTACACGAATTATTTCACGTTCGACACCGCCTATTCCAAACCGGAAATCGCGGTCACCCAATTGGGTTTTGATAAGGGTTGGCAAGCGGTGGCGACCATGCCTAACGGGAAGAAGATCAATTGCCAGATGATCAAGCTGGATGGTGGCCTTGTCGGCTTCGTCGCGCCTTATGCGCTGAATGACGCCTTGGAGCCTCAAACGATCCATTATGAGCTTCGATACAGCACCCCGTATTCCAACACTTCCGCCTTGCTATGGGCCGCAGGCATGGCCATCTATCTCACCTATTTGGGATATAGCTTCTACCGCCAAGTCAAAAAGCAAAAAGAACTCGGTGCGATCGAGACAGAAGAAAAGGCGAGCTGATCACTCGCCTTTAAAATTCTTTAGATAGAGGTCGTATACCCGTTTCTTGGGGACTTTGAAGTTTTTCGTAACCGCGGCGATGGCCTCTTTCCCGGTCCTGCCCCATTCTAGTTCTTCGCGAAGGGCGAGGGATAAATCGGTGTCGCTGACTTCCTTCTCTTCGCAATTGCCCTCCACAACGATAACCATTTCGCCTTTTAGGCTGCTTTCGGGTTCTAAGGCGAGTTCACTTAAGGTGCCCCGGAGGAATTCTTCGTGCTTCTTGGTGAGTTCCCTAGCCAGAACGGCTTTCCGATCACCAAGCGTGGCCGCCATGGCAATGAGGGTTTTCAGGATGCGGTGCGGAGATTCATAGAAAATGAGGGTCTCTTTCCGTTTGGAGAGTTCCATGAGTTCGGCGTTTCGTTCGGATTCGTTCGCTGGTAGGAAGCCTTCGAAATAGAAATGGGTGGAATCTAGTCCGGAACAGCATAAGGCGTTGATGGCGGCGCTTGGACCAGAGGTCACGGAGATTTTGATGCCGTTTTCAAGGCATTTGGCCACGAGTCTGGTGCCCGGATCGCTCAAGGTCGGATATCCGGCATCGGACATATAGCAAACTTTTTTGCCTTCTTTTAACAAAGTAACGATGCGCTCAGCGGCTTCCGCTTCATTATGCTCGTGGCAGGAGATGAAGGGCTTTTTGATGCCGAAGTTCGCCATGAGAGCGCCGGAATTCCGGGTATCCTCGGCTGCGATGAAATCGCACTCACCCAGCACTTCTAAAGCGCGCGGGGTCATTTCCTGAAGGTTGCCGATGGGCGTGGCGACGAGATAAAGCAAAGGCGAAGAGCCTTCGAAATTCAATTCACGGTTCATTGATTCCCACCGCCTTGGTTATTGCCGCCGCGGTTGTTGTTATAGCGGTGGTGGCGATGGCGGTTATGACGGTTGTTGTTCTGCCCGTCTTGCCGCGGGTTCTGATTTCCGTTTTGCCCTTGGGGGTTGCGGTTATGCTGATCGCGGGGCTGATTGTCCCTCCGATCGCGATTATCGTGGCGGTTATGGCGGTCATTCCGATTGCCATGACGACCTTGCTGACGGTCATTCCGGCCGGGACGTGTATCTTCTTTCGGGGCGACTTTGGCGTAATTGCCCTTGTCGTTAGCATCGGGATGCATGCCGCCATAAGAAGCATCTTTGACCCCAATCCCAAAGTCGGGGAGTTCGGTCTCGCGGTCGATTGGCTTGACGACTTCATGGGGCTTGTAGTCGCCGCGCTGCATGGCCAAGACGTCTTCTAACGGATAGGTCTTATAGTCGTCCCGGGTGGCATTGGCCAAACGGACGGTGCGGGAAAGGATGTTGATTCCATCGACGTTGTAATCACCCTCGGGGGTGTGGATGACGCTGCCGAAGCGGGGGAATTCCTTCTTGGCTTGGGTATAGGCGTCGTCTTCATAGGCTAAGCAGCAGATCAGTTTTTCGCAGGGGCCGGAGATTTTGGAGATGTTTTTCAAAGAAAGCATCTGATTCTTGGCGCGCGAAATAGAGATGTTCTCAAAGGCGGATAGAAAAGTAGAACAGCAAAGCGGCAAACCGCAGATGCCGATGCCGCCGATCATCTTGGCCTTATCCCTCGCGGCGATTTGACGGAGTTCCACGCGCGCATCGAGCTCAGGATTCAAAACGCGAAGGAGCTCGCGGAAGTCTACGTAGTTTTGCGGGGAGGTATAGGTGATGGTGACCTTGTTGCCGTCTAAGGTATAAACGGCATCCACCAAATCCATGGGGAGGCCCAAGGCTTTGATCTCGCGTTCGGCGACCTCCAAAGCGCGCTTTTCCGCGCCTTGGTTATAGGAATAATTCGACATGTCGCCTTTGTTGGGCTTTCTGAGGATTGGTTTAAGCTCAAGGTTGCTATGGTATAGCGACATGCTCTTGGAGTTCGTCGTGACCGTGCCCATTTCGTAGCCCGCGGCGGTTTCCACGACGACGAGATCCCCGGGTTTGAAATCGGAGAAAGTCGTCGAAAAATAGTAGGACTTATTTCCGCCTTTGAAGCAGACGCCGATGAAATAAAAATCGGAATTCGCTGGGGATTTCGCTATGTTTTCGTTCAAATTCGTTTCGTCGGCCATCGTCTAGGACTCCTGGTATATGAGGGTCATCAGGTGCAATAAGAGTAACCCGATGTTGATATTGGTTTCGATTTGCCCACGCAGCGTCATCACATTGAGCAGGCTCTCGTCGATATGCGGCAGCTTATTAGCTGCGCTGGCGAGTATTTTAGCATAGCTAGACAAAACGATGGGACTTTCTCTTTGCAGGGCCGCCATATCCTCAAAGGCCAAGGTGAGCATATCGAAATAAAAGCGGGCGGCTTGCTTGCTAGTGAGTTTTGGAACAATTTCGGTTTGGGTGGTATACCGAGCGAAGTCTTCGTTTTCGGCGAAGGCCTCTAAGGTTTTCTGAAAGGCTTCCTTGGCGTCGGAATAGCCTTCGCTTTCCGCTTCTTCGGCGATGAGGTCGGCGTTGTTATAGAAATAAGAAAGGATTTCGGCGTCTTCCGAAGGAACGCCGTTGCATTCAGCGAGTTCAATAACATCTTTCCTCGGTTCCAACAAAAGGCGCATTTTCTCGCAACGCGAGATGATCGTAGGTAGGACTTTAGCCTCATTCCTCGTCGTGAGGATGGCGTAAGTGGTGGAGGAAGGCTCTTCCAAGAACTTCAAAAGGCTATTGATGGCTTCGGGAGTCATATTTTCCACTTCATGGATGACATAGACCATGATGCCTTTTTTCTCCAAGGCGGTTTGGCCAAAGGAAAGAACGATTTGCGAGACGGTTTCTTTTTTGATCTTATCTTCGGAACCATCCACCAAGATGAAATCTGGGTATTCCCCGTTATCGATGCGTGAGCAGGTGCGGCAAGCCTCATCCGCCAAAGGAGAAGGATTATCGCAAAGAAGGGTCTTGGCTAAATAAACCGCGGTTTCTTTAAGCGGAGTCCCGGCTTCGCCGACCAAAAGATAGGCATGAGCGAGCCTTCCGGTCTGAAGGGCATATTGAAAAGTCCTATAAACGAGAGGTTGTTTTGCAGGAAGATAGGACTTTAGTTTCATGAATTACTTCAGTCGGGCGAGGATGGCTTTATATGCGTCTTCGAAGACTTTATCGATGGGTTGGTCCGCGTTGATGATGACGTAGCGTTCCGGGTAGCGTTTGGCCAAACCCAAGAAAGCGGAACGGACGGCATTATGGAAATCGATCTTCTCCAAATCGAGACGATTGACTTCGCGGTTTTGGTTGGCCGCGATGCGGGATAGCCCGACTTCCGGTTCTAAATCGAATAGAAGCGTCAGGTCGGGATAGGTGCCTTCCGTGGCGAATAAATTGACGTTTAGGACATTATCCACCCCTAGGCCGCGGGCACCGCCTTGATAAGCCAAGGAGGAATCAAGATAGCGATCGCAGAGAACGACCTTGCCTTCTTTTAATGCGGGCCAGACTTTTTCCACGAGATGTTGGCGGCGGCTGGCGGCGTAAAGAAGCGCCTCGGTCCTGCCGTCCATCTTCGTGTTGGATTTATCGAGGATGACATTGCGGATTTGTTCGGCGATCGGGGTTCCGCCAGGTTCGCGAGTTAATACGGTTTTGAATCCATCCGCCCGTAATTTCTCGTCGATTTTGCGCAGAATCGTGCTCTTGCCCGATCCTTCTCCCCCTTCGAAAGTGATGAATAAGCTCATAGGTTTTTCCTCCCTTCGAGCGCCTTTTGCAAGGTCAATGCGTCGGCATATTCAAGACTCGCCCCCATGGGTAAACCATACCCTAGGCGGCTGACCCGGACTTTGCCTTCCAATAGCTTGGCGATGAATAGGGCGGTAGTCTCCCCTTCCAAGGTGGGGTTCGTCGCCAAAATGACTTCTTCCAAACCTTCTTTCTCCACCCGTTCAATGAGGGGGTCTATTGACAAATCGCCTGCGCCGATTCCTTTAACAGGGGAAAGCGATCCGCCAAGGACGTGGAACACGCCGCGATACCCCATCTTTTCAAACGGGGCGGCATCCTTGGCCATCGAAATCACCACGCAGGTTTTGTGGTCGCGGGTCTCGTCGGAGCAGACATCGCAAAGCTCCCCTTCGGCATAGAGTCCGCAACGGGGGCACTTATGGATTTTGCTCTTCGCGTCATAGATGGCTTTAGAGAATTCCAAAGCGTCTTCTTCTTCCATTTCCAACACGCTATAGGCCATGCGCTGCGCGCTTTTGGCCCCGACGCCGGGGAGTTTGGAGAAAGAATCGACCAGGGCTTGATAGGTGGGAAGGTCTTTCATTAGAACATGCGGGTCTGACCGGTGATCCGTTCTTGGATCTCGTCGGACTCTTTTTGGATGGCTTCCAAGGCCTCATTAAGGGCGAGGACGATGGTCTCTTGCAGCATTTCGGCGTTCTCCGGATCCAAAGCGTCTTTGTCGATGCTGAGTTCCTTGACCTCGCGAGAGCCGAGCATCGTGAGCTCGACCATCCCGTTTTTGGAGACTTTGAACTCTTTCTCGGCCAAAGCGGCGTTGGCTTTCTTGAGCTCGCGCTCCATGCGCTGGGCTTGCATGATCATCTGTTGCATCTGGTTCATATGGGATACTCCTTACATTGGCAGATTTAGTGTGATTTCCTCGGGTTCGGGGAGTTTTTTGGCCCCGCGGAGGTTATAGAACAGGTTTTGGGCATCGACGCTTTGCTGGCGGTTCAAGGCGTAGACGAATACTTTCCTTCCAACGAGTTGCGAAGCAAGGGCGGAAAGGATCTCCTGATTCTCTTTCAAATTGAATTTGGCGGCGGGTTTCGGGAAGTTGTAGTTGATGAGCAAAGCGTCTTTGCAAAGGCAGAAAGGCGCCCCATCGGCGAGAAGTTGGGCCGCTTCGCCTATAGCGAGGTCTAGCGCGGCTTCTTGGAAAATGGGCCAACGGTCATGAAGATCTTTACGCTCGTTCTTGAATTTGGTCCCCAAGACCATGATCTTCACCGCTTCCTCAGAAGACAATTCAATGGGTGTGCCTTCTTTGACCAAGCTTCCCGAGGGAACTTTGGAGAAATCGAAATGGAATCCGCTCGTTGACTTGGCGGGAGCGGGGGCAGGTTTCGGCTCCTCTTTCGCCGGGGCAGGCGCCGGTTGGATAACTTCGGGCTTCTTCCCCACGACAGGAGTGTCGGGTTCAAAGAAGAAGGAGGGGATTTTCGTTCCCTGATAAGGCTTGGCTTGGGTTGGCGCGGGCTCGGGGACCGGCGTCGGAGCGGGCTTTTCTTCGATAATGGGTTCTGGCTCCGGTTTTTCCAAAATAACGGGGGCAGTAGGCTGAATTTGCGGTTTTTCCACTTCTTTTATAACCGGTTTAGGCTCTTCTTTTACTGGGGCGGGAGCAGGAGCGGAGGCGGTTTTTCTGGTGAACAAAGAAGCCAACTGAAGCAAGGTCAATTCGAAGAGGGAACGGACGTTGCCGACCGATTTGAAATCGGCTTGAGCCTTTAGTAGGACCTGGATCATCTCGTTGGCTTTCTCCGCCGAAATGGTTTTGGAAAGATCTGAGGCTTCCCCGGCGGTCAAACTCGCGATGAGGTCAGAAGAGCCGGTCTTCTCGAAGATGAGAAGGTCTTTTAAAACGTCCAAAAGGTTCGCGGCCAAACGGACGATGTCGATGCCGGCCTGCAGGAAGGAATCAAATTTGCCTAGGACCGCCGTGACGTCGCCGGAAGCGATGGTTTTGAGGAGGTTGATCTTCTCGGTGATGGAAGTCAAACCGAAAACGGCGAGGACGTCGGAGGCATGCAATTCATTGCCGCCATAGGCGAGGACTTGGTCAAGGATCGATAAAGCATCGCGCATCCCACCATCGGCGAGGCGGACGATTTCATCAAGCCCTTCTTCCTCGTATTCGACATGTTCCTCTTTCAATACCCAAACGAGTTTCTTCTTCAGTTCTTCCGGCTCGATTTTCCCGAAGTCATAACGTTGGCAGCGGGAGGTAATGGTGGGCAAAACCTTATAAGGTTCGGTGGTGGCGAGGATGAAAATAACGCGTTCCGGGGGTTCTTCCAAGGTTTTGAGCAATGCATTGAAAGCCCCGGTCGACATCATATGGACTTCGTCGATGATGTAGACCTTATAACGTCCCTTGATCGGGGAGTAACGGACTTGCTCGATGAGATCGCGGACCTGATCGACCCCGTTATTGGAGGCGGCGTCGATCTCGATGACATCCGGATGGGATCCGTTGGCCAATTGGACGCAGTTCTCGCATTGGCAGCATTGGTGACCGATGCCGGCTTCGCAGTTGAGGGCTTTGGCGAAAAGGCGCGCCATCGAGGTTTTCCCGGTGCCGCGGGGTCCGCAGAAGAGATAGGCGTGGGCGATCTTATTGTTATTAATCGCGTTGCGCAAAGTCCGCACGATGGCGTGTTGCCCGGCGACTTCTTCGAAAGTCTGGGGGCGGTATTTGTTGTATAGAGCTTTGTAGGCCATAATCGTTATCGCAGGGAATTATAGCTTTTCCGCGGCTTTCTTCCTAGTCTCTAATCTAAGATTAGGAAGGTTTCATCAGCAATGATATAATCGTTTTCGGCGGTTATTTTATGGAAGAAGCAATGCGAAAACGCCTCGAAGTCACCAAAGCCCGTTATGATGAGCTTTGCGAGGCCCTAAGCGACCCAGATGTGGTCAATGATCTAGCGAGGTATACCTCTTTATCTAAGGAAAAGGCGAATTTGGAGCCCGCGACTTTGAAATATCAGCAGTATCTGCGGCATGAACAAGACGTCAAAGACGCGATAGAAATGGAAAACGGGGATGACCCCGAACTGGCCGAATTCGCGAAATCCACGCGCAAAGAAGCGGAGAATTCGATGGAAGCGTTGGAAGAAGAGCTTCAACAATTGCTCCTCCCGAAAGACCCCAACGACGACAAAAACATCATCGTCGAGATCCGTGGCGCGGTCGGGGGCGATGAGGCGAACCTTTTCGCCGGCGACCTCTTCCACATGTATACCCATTATGCCGAAAAGCAGGGGTGGAAAATCAAAATCCTCGATGTCTCTCCCGGCGCGGCCGGCGGCTATTCCTCGGTCTCTTTCCTCGTCAAAGGGGAGAACGTTTATTCCAAGCTCAAATTCGAAAGCGGCGCCCATCGCGTCCAACGCGTTCCGAAGACCGAAGCCAGCGGGCGCATCCATACTTCGACCGCGACGGTGCTCGTGATGCCGGAAGCGAAGGAAGTCGACGTGCAAATCAACCCAAACGATCTTAAGATCGACACCTATCATTCCCAGGGCGCAGGAGGGCAAAACGTCAATAAGACGGAATCGGCCGTCCGCATCACCCACCTCCCCACCGGCCTCGTGGTCGCCTGCCAAACCGAGAAAGCCCAGCTTCAGAATAAGGAAATCGCGATGCAGATGATTCGCGCGAAGGTTTTCTCCTTCTATCAGGAGCAAGAAGACGCCAAGCGCGCCAGCGAGAGAAAACTCAAAGTCGGCACCGGCGAAAGGTCGGAGAAAATCCGTACCTACAATTACCCGCAAAACCGGGTCACCGATCACCGCATTGGCTTCACGGTCAACCAATTGGATCGCATCATCGAAGGGGATTTAGATCCCGTTTTGGAGGCGCTGATCCATTATGACCAGCAACAAAAACTCCTTGAGGAGCAGAAGAAGGCCCTATGACGGTTTTCGAAGCCTATAACCAAGCGCTTGCAAAAGGGAAGGACCATGGGGTGCTTTCCGCGGATGTTCGCCTGCTCATCGCCCATGAGATGGGCTACCCCGAACCGATTGATACTTTGTTCCATCGCGATGACGAATTCACCGCAATTTCTCAATTCGAATTGGATTTTCCCCGCCTTTTGAAAGGCGAGCCAGTGGAATACATCATCCAAGAATGCAAGTTCCTCGACCACAAGCTCTATGTGGACGAAAGAGTGCTGATTCCCCGCATGGAGACCCAGGAACTCGTCGCGACCATCACCGAAGAAATCGATGACTATTATGACCCGAGGAATTTCCTCGTCGTCGCCGATATCGGAACGGGGAGCGGCTGCATCGCCGTTGCTTTGAAGTCCATCTTCAAGAATTGGTTGGTGTCCGCTAGCGATGCCTCGGCCAAAGCCTTGGAAGTCGCGAAGAAGAATTTTGCCTCTTATGCCCCTTCCATCCACGCCTATTTGGGCAAGGGTTTGGAACCTTATATCGAGGCGAATATGGCTTTGGACATCATCGTCTCTAACCCGCCTTATATATTGAATAAGGAAGAAGTGCAGGATTCGGTGAAAGACTACGAACCCGCGTCCGCGCTTTATCTAAATAAGGAAGATTCGGTCTATGAGGCCATCTTCCGCGATTACAAAAAGGTGAAAAAAGGGTCATTGTTGATGTGTTTTGAAATCGGCTATGACCTAAAAGATTATTTGGTGGGATTGATGGAAAAATACCTGACGGATTACGAATACGAATTCAAGGAAGACCTCAATGGTCTCACGAGATTCTTATTCGTGTTCTGCCATTAAGGAGGAGCGTATGGAAACGAAGATTTTAGAGAGAAATGACATCGGTGAAGCCGCCTCGATTTTGAAGTCCGGCGAAGTGATCGCCTTCCCGACGGAAACGGTCTATGGACTGGGGGCGATCGCCAATGGAGTTTCCTTTGAAAAACTAGTGAAAATCAAAGGGCGCCCAGAGGGGAAACCCTTCACTTTAATGATCTCGAATTTCTCCTCCATCGCCCCTTATGTGGACTTCGATGCGAAAGCCATTGCTTTGATGCATCGGTTCATGCCGGGTGAAATCACCGTCCTCCTCCCTGCGAAGAAAGGGATTCCTGACTGGGTGAATCATGGTTCTGAATATGTGGGGATCCGCATGCCGAACTCCCAAGCCGTTCTTGATTTGATTGACAAAGTCGGTTCGCCTTTGCTCGTTCCTAGCGCGAATAAGAGCGGTGAACCCACGTTAACGACATTTGAAGCGGTTTTTGCAACGTTTAATAAGGAAATTGCAGCGATTTTGAAAGGTGAATGCGTTTCCAATAAACCTTCTACGATTATTAAAATTGACAAAGAAAACATCTCTTTGGTTCGCGAAGGAAATCTTCCTTTTTCCACCATCAAAGCCTTCTACGATTCAATCGAGAAACCAGTGATTTCCCTGGGTTGCGACCATGGCGGTTTCGAAGCCAAAGAAGCGGTGAAAGAGCACCTCGAAAAACTTGGTTTCTCCATCCTTGACGAAGGCACCCATTCCAAGGAATCTTGCGACTATCCATTATTTGCGATTACCGCGGCCAATGACATCGCGGAAGGCCGGGCTTGGCGTGGCGTCCTCGTCTGCACTTCTGGCGAGGGAGTTTCCATTGCCGCGAATAAGGTGAAGGGCATTCGTTGCGGTATCGGATACGATGATGTCGCCACCGGAAAATGCGTTGAGCACAATAACTGCCAAATGGTAGCTTTCGGGCAGGCTTATATGCCTCTTGCAGACATTTTGAACCGCGTGGATCGTTTCGTGATCGAAAAGTGGTCCACCAAGGAATCCCACCATCGCCGCGTGGGGCAGATTTCAGAAGCTGAATAAAACTTTTTCGCTCGTTTCCCCTTCCTCCCGTGTATAGAAAGGTGTGGGAACTTCTTTCGTTTGCCCCCGTTGCGGGAACGCCGACCTTCGCTACATCGGCTATAAAAAAGGAAAGCCGTATTGCCGGCGGTGTATTTCCTTTAACGGCGAGTCCGTCATTCGAAAAGAAGGGCGCCCTCACCCCGTTGTTTTGGATTTGGCCTATCGCTTATCCGAAGAACAAAACGCTTTATCCAACCGGATCGTCGAGAATTTCAAAAATGGCATCGATACCTTGGTTTACGCCGTCTGCGGCTCAGGCAAAACGGAAATCAGCTATGCGGTGATGGCCTATGCGATGAGCCGCGGAATGAAAGTGGCTTTTGCTTTGCCTAGGCGCGATGTCGTCATTGAGTTGTTTTTCCGATTGCGCGATGCCTTCCCTGGCCAACGGGTTATCGCCGTTTATGGCGGCCACACCTCCCAACTAGAGGGGGATTTGATCGTTTTGACCACCCACCAGCTTTTCCGTTATCCCAATTATTTCGACCTCTTGGTCATGGACGAAATCGATGCGTTCCCTTTCAAAGGAAATGAGGTGCTCCATTCCTTTTATCGCCGCGCACTGCGAGGACATTGTCTGATGATGTCCGCCACCCCATCGAAAGCGGTGGTCAAGGAATTCCGCCAACCAGGGAAGGAGATGCTGACCCTCCACACTCGTTTCCATAAGCACCCGATTCCCGTTCCTAAAACCGTGATTAAGCAAGGTCTTTTGCAAACGCTTTTCCTGGTTCAAAAACTCCGCCAATACCAAAAAGAAGGGAGGCAGTGCTTCGTTTTCGTGCCTTCCGTCGACTTAAGCGAATCCTTATTTAGACGGCTTTCCCCGTTTTTGAAAGGAGGGGATTATGTCTCCTCCAAAAAGGCGGATCGCGATGGGACGATTCAAAGATTCAAGGAGGGCAAGACCCGCTTCCTCATCACGACCGCGGTCATGGAACGGGGAATCACGGTGAAGGGCCTGCAAGTGATTGTTTACCATGCCGACGATGCGATTTACGACGCCGCGGCTTTGATTCAAATCGCCGGGAGGGCAGGGCGGAAGGCGGATGCCCCCGATGGCGATGTGCTGTTCCTAGGAGAAAAGAAAACCCGTGCGATGGAGGAGGCGGAAAATGAAATCCGATACTGCAATACCTTTCTGCAAAAAATGCTTCAAAAGGATTGAAATGGACTCCCTCCACGCGTTTTTCTCATCCTCTCCGACTTTGTGTCATCAATGCTATGAGGAGCTGACGCCGATTTATGAGAAATTTCGAGTGCTTGGTTGCCCCGCCGTCGCGGTCTATCCCTACCACCAAGCCTTTCAAAGCCTCCTATATCAATTCAAAGGTTGCGGAGACATCGAATTGGCTTCGGTTTTCCTCGAACGGATGATTTGGTTTTTGAAGATCCGTTATTTTTCTTATGTCATCGTCCCGGTGCCCTCTAGCCCCCAACATGACGAAGCAAGAGGCTTCAATCAAGTGGTGGAGGTATGCCGGACTATTGGCCTCCCCATTTCACGTTCCATCACCAAACCATTTGAGCACAAACAGTCCGATCACAACAAAAAGGAGCGGGAAAACGTAGGGAAATTCCTCCGATTTGATGAAAAGAAGCCCGTGGAAGGAAAAAAGATTTTGCTCGTCGACGACGTCTATACGACCGGCTCGACCGTCCGCGCTTGCATCAAAATGCTGAAGGCACATGGAGCGAAGAAAATCGCCGTTTTGCTGCTCTCTCGCGTTCCGCCAAGCGGAAGGGAAGAAAGCGGGTAATTGCCTACCATTTTTCAAAATGGTATGATACCGCTCGACTATTTCAGGAGACTACTGTGGCAAATATATTCGAAACGATCTTCCGGTTTGAGAAAAGAGAACTCAACCGTTACTTCAAAGAGGCCGACCGCGTCATCTCTTTCGAAAAGGAGATGGAGAAGCTCACCGATGATGAGCTCCGCGCCAAGACCGATCACTTCAAGGAATACCTCCGTTCTTCCGCTAACGACGAGGAAATGGACCGTCGCCTAAAAGAAATTCGCGACGAGGCTTTCGCCGTCGCCCGCGAAGGCGCTAGGCGCGCCCTTGGGCAATTCCCGTACCGCGTTCAGATCGTCGGTTCGCTGGTTTTGGATGGCGGCAACATCGCCGAAATGCGCACCGGCGAAGGTAAAACCTTAACCGCGACGATGGCCGTTTACCTCAACGCCTTGACCGGCCGTGGCGTCCATGTCGTCACCGTCAACGAGTACTTGGCGGCCCGCGACGCCGACTGGATGGGCAACATCTACCGTTTCCTCGGCCTCACCGTCGGGGTCAACCTCGCCTCCAAGACCACTCAGGAAAAGAAAGAGGCCTACCTCTGCGACATCACCTACACCACGAACTCCGAACTTGGCTTTGACTACCTCCGCGACAACATGACCCAATCGGTCAATCAGCGCGTCCTGCGCGGCCTTAAATTCTGCGTCGTCGACGAAGCCGACTCCGTCTTGATCGACGAATCCCGCACGCCGCTCATCATTTCCGGCGGGCAGAAATCCAGCGCTTCCCAATATCAGGTCGCCGACCGCTTCTGCAAAATGCTTAAGCCCGAGGTCGATTTCACGATCGACGTGAAGGATAAGACTTGCAACCTCACCGATTCTGGTAACGACAAAGCCGAGAAGATGTTCGGCATCCGCAACCTTTACGATCCCCAATATCAGGACCTCGTCCACCGTATCCACCAGGCGTTGAAGGCCAACTACATCATGACCCGCGACGTCGAATACATGGTTGACGCGGAACGTCAGATCCAACTCATCGACCAATTCACCGGCCGCATCATGAAGGGTCGCGAATATAACGACGGCCTCCAGCAGGCGATCCAGGCCAAAGAAGGCGTCGAGATCAAACAAGAAACCGTCGTTTTGGCGACGATCACCTACCAGAACTTCTTCCGTCTTTATAAGAAAGTCGCCGGCATGACCGGTACGGCGAAGACCGAGGAAGAGGAATTCGAGAAGATTTACAACATGAAGGTCATCGTCATTCCGACCAATCGGCCGATCGCCCGTTTCGATGACGTCGACACCATCTATGGCTCCCACGATGCCAAACTCCGCGGCTTGGTTGCCGAGATCAAGCGCCGTCATGAGTTCGGCCAGCCGATCCTTATCGGCACCGTCTCGGTCGAAAGCAATGAAGAGATCTCCAAGTTGCTAAGCGAAGCCGGCATCCCCCATGAAGTCCTCAACGCGAAGAATCAGGCCCGCGAAGCGGAGATCATCTCCCACGCCGGCGAACGCGGCGCCGTGACCTTGGCCACCAACATGGCGGGCCGCGGCACCGATATTAAGCTGGGCGAAGGGGTCCGCGAAATCAGCAAAGAAGTGCTTAAGAAAGCCGAAGAGATTTACGCCAGCCTCTCCCCCGAAGAGAAGAAAGAAGTCGAAAAGCCCGTCGAAGATACCACCCTCAACGGCCTATGCGTCTTCGGCACCGAGCGTCATGAATCCCGCCGCATCGACAACCAGCTCCGTGGCCGTTCTGGCCGTCAGGGCGACCCCGGCTACTCCCGTTTCTACGTCTCCTTTGATGATGAATTGATGATGCGTTTCGTTAATGAAAACATCCGCAACACCTTCAAAGAACAGCTCGGCGATGACCATTTGGAAAACAAAATGATCCAATCCGTCGTCACCAACGCCCAGAAGCAAATCGAGGGCAAGAACTTCGATATCCGTAAGAACTTGCTCGATTACGATGACGTTTTGGCCAAGCAGCGTCAGATCATTTATGATCGCCGCGACTCCATCATGTTGGCCGGCGATATCGGCGAGCTCATCCATTCCTTCTTCAAGGACACCGGCATTTTCCTCGCGAAACGCTCGACCATGCCCGGCCGCGATGAAGGGCTGATCTCCGCCGAATTGCTCAAGAAGAACGTCGAGCCCGCCTTCGTCCCCGAAGGATCACTCAACACCAAGGCCTATGACGAAGCCACCGTCGAAGAAGGCGGCGAAGACCTTGGCGAATTCCTCTATATCCAATATCTCAAGCGCCGCAAAACCTGGCCGGCGGACATGGCCGACCGCATCGAAAGGTCGGTCACCCTTTCCGTCATCGACCGCAACTGGACCAAGCACATCGATACGATGGAACACCTCCGCGAAGGCATTGGGCTACGCTCCTATGCGCAGACCAACCCGCTTCAGGACTATGTCAACGAAGGCTATGACCTCTTCCGCGAAATGAACCGCACGATCGCCGTCGACTGCGTCTTCAACTTCATGAATGCCCGCATCCAAAAGAAAGAAGAGCCCAAGCCCGAGGAGCAAAAGCCCGCCGAGCCCGCCGTCGAAGTCAAAGCCGAAGAGAAACCTGCCGCGGAACCCAAACAGGAAGCCCCGGCCCCCGAAGCTCCCAAAGAAGAGCCAAAACCGGAACCCAAGCCGGAGCCGAAGCCCGCGGAACAGCCCGCGCCGCGTCCTGAGCCCCGCCCCGCCCCCGCCCCGAAGCCCTTCGTCTATCAAGCGCGCCCCGAGTCGGAAGACGAGAAGCCGATGAACCTCGATGAGGCGAAGGAAATCAGCCGCCTGATGGTCTTGAAGAAAGCCGGCCGCGAACTGGTGATCGAGAAGACCCAACGCGATCCCTTCGACATCCATTTGCTTTGTAAAGACGCGAAAGCCATCATCGCTTTCCTCAATACGCTGGAAGGCGAATAAGGGAGATTCCATATGAAAGAGCTAGTCGAGTTAAAACAGGCCGCCTTCGAGCTGAGCAAGGTGGTGGCCTCCCTCGGCGACTCCTTGGATTTACCCAAAGTCGACGCCGAGATCGCCTCGTTGGAGGAACAGCAAAACGCGGATGGTTTTTGGAATGACCAAAAGAAAGCCAAAACCGTCACTTCGCGGCTCGCTTACCTCACCAACAAGAAAAACGCCTTAAAGAAAATCCAGTCGGATTATCAAGACATCGAAGGCATGCTCCCCGAAGTGAGCGAAGGCGACAAAGACATGCTGGAGTTCCTCACCTCGATGGAAGAGGATTTGGAGAAAGCCTGCAACACCCTCCGTCATCAATTATTGTTCTCCGGGGAATACGATGGCCTCAATTGCACCTTGGAAATCCATCCGGGCGCCGGAGGAACCGAAGCCCAAGACTGGGCCTCGATGCTTTTGCGCATGTATCGCCGCTTCGCCGAGCGCAACGGCTTCAAATGCCAAGTGCTCGATTACGAAGAAGGCGAAGAAGCGGGCCTCAAATCCGCGACCATCAAACTCATTGGCCCAGATGCCTATGGCATGCTGAAATCGGAGAAAGGCGTCCATCGCCTCGTCCGCATCTCCCCCTTTGACGCTGCGGCAAGGCGCCATACCTCTTTCGCTTCGGTCAACGTCACCCCCGAATTCGGCGCGGTCTCCGATGTCGTCATCGACCCCAAAGACCTCCGCGTCGACACCTATCGCAGCGGTGGCGCCGGTGGACAGAACGTCAACAAAGTCTCCTCCGCCGTCCGCATCACGCACATCCCGACGGGCATCGTCGTCCAGTGCGAAATCGAGCGCGATCAAATCCGCAACAAGCAAACCTGCATGGAGATGTTGGCCGACAAATTGATGCAGCGCAAACTCGAAGAACGCGCCGCGATGATCAAATCCGTCGTCGGCGAGCAAAAGAACATCGAATGGGGTTCCCAGATCCGTTCTTACGTCTTCCAGCCCTATCAGATGGTCAAAGACCTCCGCACCGAATATGAGACCGGTGATATCACCGCGGTGATGGACGGGGACCTCGCCCCCTTCATCTTCGCCTATCTAGAAATGGAGTCCCGCAATGGCAAAAAAGTGGGATAAACGCCAAATCCTCAGAACCATCCGCTCATTGATTTTCATCATCGGTGGATGCTTCCTCCTCGCCTTTGGCGATGCCGCTTTCCTTGAGCCTTTGGGCCTCGTTACCGGCGGGGTCATCTCCATCGGCATCATCGTTCAGTACTACGTTCCCGTGCCCGTGGTTGACTTTGTCACTTGGGGGCTGCAGATCGTCTTGCTGATCGTGAGCTTCATCTTCCTAGGGAAGAAGTTCACCATGCATACGATTTTGGCCACATTGCTTTACCCGTTATTCTTCACCCTCCTCTACCGTATCCCGGTCCACGAAGGGCTTTCCGTCGGGCGGCTCATCGCCTCCCAATTGACGGGCAAGGTGGTGACTTCCGTCGATTTTGCGAATGGGAGTTTCATCACGACCAACGATTATTCCCTCCGCATCTTGGCCGGTTTGGCCGGTGGCGCATCGGTCGGCTTGGGCGTGGCGATTTGCTACTTCGGCGACGGATCCACGGGGGGCCTGGATGTGCTTTCGGTCATCATCGCCCGGAAAACGCCGATCAAAGAAGCCCTCTCCGCCTTCGCGATGGACGCGAGCTTGGTCATCGCCGGTATGATCTGCATGCAGAACATCCCCAATGGCCTCGTCGGCATCCTTTCGGCCTTCGTCTGCGCCATCGCGGTGCAGTTCGTCTACGTCAACGCGAACTCCTACGTCATCGCCGACATCGTCTCCGTCGAATACGAGAAGATCATGGAGTACGTCCATCAGGAAATGGATCACGGCTCGACTTTAGTCGACGTGACCGGCGGCTTCAGCGGAAAACCCCATGTCCTCCTCCGCGTCGCCTTCAATAAGCGGGAGCTTTACGATTTCAAATACTTCATCGCCAAAACCGATCCGAAAGCCTTCGTGACCTTCACCCAGGCCTCCATGATCACCGGCGAGGGCTTCGACCCGCTTCCGACGGCGAGGAACCGTTTGGAAGAACTCGTCGCCGCCCGCGATGCCGAGCAACAACAAGAAGAACAAAACGATGGAAGATAGGCCCTTCAAATTGGTATCCCCTTTCTCGCCGACGGGTGACCAGCCCCAAGCGATCGAAAAGACGCTTTCGCGTATCCAAAACGGGCATAAATGGACCGTCATCCAAGGGGCGACCGGCACCGGGAAGACCTTCACGGACGCCAACATCGTCGCCGCGCTCAACCGTCCGACGATCGTCATGGTCCACAACAAAACCTTGGCCTCGCAGCTTTATGGGGAATTCAAAGAGCTTTTCCCCGAAAACCGCGTGGAGTATTTCATTTCCAACTTCGATTTCTACCAGCCAGAGGCTTATATCCCCAAAAGCGATACCTACATCGATAAAAACGCGGTGATGAATGAAGAAATCGACATGATGCGCACCGCGGCGATGAACTCCGTCCTCTCTCGGCGCGATACGATCGTCGTCTGCTCGGTCGCGGCCATTTATGGACTAAGCGATCCGGCGGAATATAAAGGCCTCATTTTCGAAATCCGCGTGGGGGAGACATTGGATTTCCGCGGTTTATATCAACAATTGCTGGATGCCCAATATGTCCGGAACAACATGGAATTGAAGCCTGGCACCTTCCGCGTTCACGGCGACATCATCGACATCGCCCCCGCGACGCATGACTATTACATCCGCCTCGAGATGTTCGGGGATGAAGTGGAGTCGATCAAGCAAATCGATTCGGTGACCGGGGAAGTGCAAAGGACTTATGCGACCTACCCGATCTTCCCGGCCTATGACCACGCCTCGACGCGGAAACGCATCGAACGGGCATGCTCGACGATTTCTTTGGAGTTAGAAGAACGCTTAAAGGAACTCCGCGACCAAGGGAAACTACTTGAGGCCGAGCGTTTGGAGATGCGCACCCGTCAGGACATGGAATCGATGTTGGAATTCGGGCGTTGCCCGGGGATTGAGAACTATTCCCGCCACATCGATGGGCGTCTGCCCGGCCAAAGGCCCTTCTGCCTTTTGGACTACATGCCCGAGGATTATCTGATGCTCGTGGATGAAAGCCACGTCTCCATTCCACAGATCCGCGGGATGTATAACGGCGATCGCAGCAGGAAGCAAACCCTTGTCGAATACGGGTTCCGCCTGCCTTCCGCCTTGGATAACCGCCCCTTGAACTTCGAAGAATGGGAAGCCTTGCTCCCCGACGCTGTCGTCTGCACCTCCGCCACGCCCGGGGATTACGAACTCGAGAAAACCGATCATGAAGTGGTGGAGCAAATCATCCGCCCGACGGGACTACTAGATCCCGTCATCGAAGTCCGCCCGACGATGGGGCAGATTGAGGACATCATCGACGAGATCAAGAAGCGCATCGCCAAAAACGAAAGGACGATGGTCGTTACCTTGACCATCAAGATGGCCGAAGACCTCACCGCTTATCTGAAAGAGGCCGGCATTAAGGTCACCTACCTCCATAATGAGACCAAAACCTTGGAGAGGACCGAGATCATCTATCAACTAAGAAAAGGCAAATACGATGTACTGGTCGGCATCAATTTGCTTCGTGAGGGGTTGGATATCCCAGAAGTTTCCCTTATCTGCATCCTCGACGCGGACAAGGAAGGATTCCTCCGTTCGACCCGTTCCCTCATTCAGGTTATCGGACGCGCGGCGCGTAACGCGGATGGCCGCGTCATCATGTATGCCGATGGCGAATCCGACGGCATGAAAGCCGCGATCGCCGAGACGATGAGGCGCCGCAGGATCCAACAGGCCTATAACGAAGAATACGGCATCGTCCCCACGACGATCATCAAGCCCATCCGACCGCCTCTGCATAATGCGGAGGAGGAGAAGTCGCTCATCCAGAAGGGCGAGAAATATAGCCGTAAGCAGCTTGAGCGCATCATCGTCGATTTGGAGAAACAGATGAAGGCCGCGGCGAAAGTCTATGACTTCGAACGGGCCGCGGAACTTCGCGACATGCTTTTCGAAGCGCGCGCGGAATTGGAGGAAGGAAGATGAAAGCCTATTCAACCTATCTTTTCGATTTCGATGGGACGACCTTCGATACCCGCGACTCCCTCGTCCCCGTCTTCCGGACCTTATTGGGCGCGGTGGGCATATATGACGTCAGCGAGGAAGACTGCCATCACTACATGCACCAAAGCCTCGCCGAAACTTATGAGGAAGTGGGCATCCCGAAGGAAAAATGGCAGATCGCCACCGATGTCTGCAACACCTGCATCAACGAGCCGGAGATCTTGGCGAAAAACGTCCCATTCCCGGAATCCGCGGGGGTTTTGCAAGCGTTATTCGATCGCGGAAGCAAAATCGGATTCGTTTCGGGCAACACGAAAAACCATATCGATTTGGTGCTGAAGACCCAACAATTTCCCAAGGTTCATTCCGTCATCATGGGTTCGGACATCTATAAGCATCATAAACCCCATCCCGAGCCGATCCTGCTCGCTTGCCAGGAACTTGGCGTTCCGGCGAATTCGTCCGTCCTCTATGTCGGGGACTCCCTGCAAGATGCCGAATGCGCCAAAGCGGCGGGGGTGGATTATGTCCTCATCGACCGCGAAGGAGAATTATCCGACTATCCGGGATGGAAGATCGCCTCCCTCGAAGAATTGCTTTAATCCTCGCAATAGCGAGTATTGCGTTGCGAAAGTGCGAAAAAGAGTCTATTGTATTCAAGCCTAAACGGCGGAAAGGAAAGAAAAGCCCATGAAATGGTATGACATCATCTTCATCATCGTGGCGTTGATCATCATTATCCTTTCCCTGCTCCAAGGCGGTAAATCCGAGGGCGCTTCCGGCGCGATCACCGGCGGCGGGCTCAATGTCTTTGCCAAGACCAAGGAACGCGGTTCCGAGAAGGTCGTCACCTATTTGACCTTCGGCTTCGCGATCGCCTTCCTCGCCATCGCCTTGCTGATCTCCGTCGCCACGGGCGATTCCTCCGCGGCCGCCTCCTCCTCTTCGGTAGCTTAAGGAAAAAAGTCTACGATTCGGCCCTTTGGGGCCGATTTTTTATCCAAAGTCCAATATTCGGGAGTTGAGGGAAACCTAATCCGTGATAGTATTCCTCTCATGGATATCAAGACCTATGCCGCCCTCCATAAGGAGGAGCTTCACCGTATCGTGGAAGCTTTGTCGCGCCCCCCAAAGCTCATCATCATCCAAGCCAATGACAATCCCGCCTCTGACTCTTATATCCGCGGGAAATTGAAGGATGCGGATTCGATTGGCGCGGACGCCGAACTGCGGAAATTCGATCCCTCGATCTCCGAGGAGGATCTCCTTAAGGAAATCGAAAAGGCAAACTTAGACCCCACGGTCGACGGCTTGATCGTCCAATTGCCTTTGCCTAATCACATTTCAGAGGCGAAGGTGAAGCTCGCGGTCGACCCGAAGAAAGACGTCGACGGGTTCCATCCGACCACTGGGTTCGCCCCTTGCACCCCAAAGGGCATCGTGGATTATCTCACCGCGGAAGGATTCGCATTCCGCGGGAAAAACGCGGTGGTTTTGGGAAGGAGCAACATCGTGGGCAAGCCGATGGCCAAGATGCTTTTGGCGAAGGATTGCAACGTCACCGTCCTCCATTCGAAGACCAGCGAGGAAGATAAGCGCTTCTATATCGCCCACGCGGACCTCATCGTCATCGCGATCGGGAGGCTTGGATATCTGAACGCTTCTTATCAATATAAAGAAGACGCCGTCATCGTCGATGTGGGCATCAACCGCGGCGAAGATGGCAAATTGCATGGGGACGCCGAACCGGGCTTGCCGGTGAAACTGCAAACCCCCGTGCCGGGTGGAGTGGGGCTGCTGACCCGCCTCGCCTTAATGGATAATCTAGTGGAGGCAATGAACAAATGAATTTCTGGATTGGAAACAGCCACGTCTATGGCCTAGAAAGGGCCGTCAAAGCTTCGGGCAACCCGATGCGCACGCAGATCGATGCGTCCGAACCTAATGAAAAGGACTATATCCGCGCGGTGAAACTCGGTTCCACCCGCGGCGGGGAAGGCCACGATAACTTCCTCAAGGGCATCACGGTCCAATTGGACGTCGGTGCCCCGCTTTATTGGTGGAAGGAAGCCCAGCGTTATCACTGGTTTGATTTCATCTCCTCCGAATCGACGATGCATTGCCTGCTCAAATTCGATGTGGCCGCCCAATGCGTCGACGAGACCGACCCGAAGATTTTGGAGCGTATGCGCGAACTGATCGCCGAGTATAACGCCATTTCCGAGGAAGATCGCGAAGCCAAGATCGCCAAGTGGCGCGTCTTGGTTGCCTCCCTTCCCGAGGGCTTCTGCCTCGCCGCGACGATGATCACCAACTATCAGCAGCTTAAGACGATGTATCGCCAACGCCGCAACCACAAACTCAAGGAATGGCATATCTTCTGCGATTGGTGCGATTCGCTGCCTCGCTTCGCTGAACTGACGCGCCCCGCGGAAGAAAAATAAACGCGATTTGCAATAAAAAACGGCCGAGATCGGCCGTTTTTCGTTAGCGTTTTGGGTTATTCCGCTTTGTCTTCGGAAACGGGTTCTTCAACCTTTTCTTCGATCACGGCTTCCCCGCCTTTTTTATTCGCGACGAGGACAAGGATGGTCCCGACGATCAAGGCCACGGCGGCCAAGATCAGCAAGATGCCGAGGATGATGAAGAAGGTGAGAAGAGCATTCGCGCGATCGGTGAGGAAGACGATCGTGAGGATCCCCGCGGTGATGAGCACGGCGGAGAGGACCAACATCCCGATGCTCGCAGGGACGCTTTGGGCCTTCTTGACCATGAAGACGATGCCTTCGATCAGCAAGACGGCGCCGACGGCGACGAGCAGGATGCCCGCGAAGAGTCCGACATACTGGAAGACGACGGTGGCATAATCCGGGTTATAGCCTTCGGCTTCCGGATTCAGCGAGATGGCCATGAAGACCAAGATGATGCCGATCGCAAGCCCGCTGGCGCCGGTGATGGCGGCCCCGAGGTTGGTCTTGACGATGGTGGTGTCTTTGCCAGCGCGGAAGACATTGATCACCTGGAAGAGGAGCTGGAAGGCGGCCTCGATGATGACCAGGATGCCGACGATCATGATGATGACCGACTGGAATTGCGCATTGCCCGCGAAGGCACAGGTAAGGATACCCGCCGTCAATAGCAGCGCGGCCATGACGAAGTTGAAGATGGTGTTCGCTAACGAACCTTTTTGTAACATGGGTTACCTCCTTTGTTCACGGCGAAAATAATAGTCCTCTCATCTTCGATTTCAAGCAAAGAAACCCCCTGTCCCCTCTACTTTTAGTAGAAAAGCGCGAAAAAGGCGGTTTCCTTCATTGACGCGCGGGCGTGGCGGTTTACAATGTTTTCAATGTTTTTCAGGAGAATAAAACGGCATGGGTAAAGAAAATTCCACTTACTCGCTTTTCGGCTTTGACTTTGGGCAAAACGAGGGGCAAAGGGAATTGATTCGCCTCATCAACATCGACCCCGCCATGCTGCCGGTGGTCTTCTGCAAAGGCGCCGCGGGCACCGGAAAAACCTTCGCCGCCCTGGCCGCTTCGCTCAATCTCGTTCGCGGGAAAGGATCGAAACGGAAATACAAAGCGATCTTCTATGTCCGCGAACCGGTGGAAATCGGCCATCGCCTTGGGTATCTCAAGGGCACCGCGGAAGATAAATACGGACCCTACCTTGGGCCGCTTCTAGATAACTACAACCACTTGATGGGGAATATTAAGGACGCGCCCGCGCACGAAATGCGCGAGCCGAAGAAGAAAATCCTCGACGACGAGATCATCGATTCCCCGATGTATCAGCATCTCCCCAACGACATCATCCCCCTCGCCCCGGAGTTCATGCGCGGCCGTTCCTTCGCCGATTGCATCCTCCTCGTCGATGAGGCGCAGAACATGAATCTCGACGAATTGCAGACGATGGTCACCCGTATCGGCAGGAACTGCAAGATGATCATCATCGGCTCCCCGAACCAAATCGATATCGAGGGACAGACCCCGGAAGAGAACGATTTCGAACTCTCCTATGAGATCCTTAAGCCGACCGAACTCGTGGGCTATGTGGAATTGACCGAGCCGATGCGTTCCTCCTTCGTCACCGACTTCGACCTGCGCTTCGTCGCGTATAAAAAAGAACACCCAGAACGGAAGAAATAAATAACCGTTTCAGTAAAAACCCTGGCGATTTGCCAGGGTTTCGTTTATTTCTCGTCTTTGTGCTCGATGGCTTTCGGATCGCCGCCGGTGAGTTCCGGATGGGATTCGTTGGCATCGACGTCAATGACTTCAGGCTGCTTCGTTTCCTGGAAAGCTTCCGAGGAACCGGCCCGTTTGTTAGGATCGATGATCTCCACATCGGCGAAGACCTTATCCTCCTTCTTCGCTTTGTGAAGGGTGATGGCGGTGATGACGATCTGCGCGATCGCGACGATGGCGAAGATGAAGCCGGCGATGATGAGAACGAGGCGGGTGCGGGTGTCGACATTAGAAACGCCATAGATGATCTCGATCGCCACGCCGACGGCGACGAGGGCGCCCGCGAAGACGATTTCAAGAATCGGAACGAAGAGCTTTTTCCGCTTTTGGGCGATCGCTAGGACGGAGAAGACGAGGAAGATGACACCGATGACGATCATTAAGACGCCGATCGCATGGATGATGAAGTCGGTGAAGATGTAGTGGAAGATCATCAAGAGGATACCCGCGGTCAATTCGAATCCGCCGATCAAAAGGATCGACTCGTCGCTTTCGTGGCTGGTCTTGGTGATACTTAGAACCAAGCGAAGGATCGCGTCCATGATGACGAACCCGCCGACGAGGAACGGCAGGACGTTATAAGTGATCGTGGTGATGGCGTTTTGGAAGTCGCTTGAGGAGTCGGATCCATAAAGGAAACCCATCACGATGGCTAGGACGCCGGCGACGAGGATGATCCCCGCTTCGACGAAGTTCCAGATCCCCCAGAATTTATTGAGGGTCATTTTGTCTTCCATTAGTTGTGCTTTCTTCATGGTGCTGCCTCCCAAACGATCGGACATAGTATAAATGTATTTCGCGCGTGAGGGCGCAGTTTTTCACCCCTTTTTAAAAAAGAAGGGGGGCATACATTGGCTTTCAAGATTATGCGCGCTGCAAATCGATGAGGTTTTTGAACTCGATCCGCTTATCGCCGAAAAGCAGGAACTTTGCTAAGGCATCAATGCGCGTGATGATGCCCTGCAGGCGGTGGAGGTAGCCGTCTTCGTAATATTTTGCGAGCAATGGTTCGCCGTGATAAGAGACGAGGATCTCGTTGATCTCCTCCGCGCGGTCGCTGGAGATGTGAGGGCGGGGGATCTTATTCTTTTCATAGCGCATGCGCGCCAAAATGGTGGCCTGTTCGGTCAAGGACTGATAGGGGAGCCATTTCATCATCCCGCGGTCTTGGTCGCTCATGCGTTATGCCCTCCGATTTGCTGATGGCGTATCTTGATGGTGGAATCCTCGGTCAAAGAGGATAGGCGCAAGACGGCGTTTTTCCCAAAACGGGCTTGGATGGCGTCCATCGCTTTATACAAAGCGCGCCTTTCCTCGATGTCCGCCTCCGATTCGAATAAACCATATTGCTGTTCCCCATAAGGGGAGAGTTTGGAAAAGCCAATCGATAGTCCGCGGATTGGGAGGTCCAAAGCGAAGCGGCGGAACAAGGTGAGGACGGCTTGGTAAAGGCATTCATTGTCGTCGGTGGCGATGTCGAGGGAGCATTGGCGGGAGAATCCCGGCGCATGCGCGGCGGAGGAATAAAGGCAATAGACGGAGATGCAGCCCGCCTTCATCCCCGCGGAACGGAGGCGGAAGCAAAGCTCATCGTTTAGTTCCCTTAGGATCAATTCCGCCCCAGGGAGCGAATAATCCTTCATCAGAGTCTGCCCTTGGGAGAGATGGCGTTCTTTGGGGACGTAGGTTTCGTGGATGTCGCTCGCGTCGCGGCCATTGGCCATGTCGATGAGTTGCTTCCCCATCACGCCGAATTCCTTTTTCATTAGTTTAGCATCCGCGTGCGCAAGCTCTTTTAAGTTGCGGATCCCTAAGCGGTATAGATGGGAGGAGATGCCCCCGGAGATCCCCCAGATTTTGGTGATGGGGGAGATGGGCCACAGTTTGGTCTCCACATCCTCGGGATGCCAATAGGCGCGGTAGGGCGGTTTCTTCTTCCCGTCGTTATCCAGGCAGATCTTCGCCATGAACATGTTGTAGGAGATCCCCGCGGTCGCCAACAAACCCAATTCTTTTTTGATTTTGCTTTGGATTTTGGCGACGAATTGCTCCGGGGTGCAGCGATGCATCTTCAGATAAGGGGTCAGATAAAGGAAGGACTCATCGATCGAATAGACGTGAAGGTCTTCCTCGGCGACGAAATCGAGGAAGATGGAGACCACCTTTGCGGAGGTCTCGATGTAATAACGCATCCGCGGGGTGGCGTAGATCATCCCCGGGACGTCGGGGAGATCTTTGATGCGGCAGACGTTGGGGACGCCATAGCGTTTTTTGAGGTAAGGGGTCGCCGACATGACGATGGTATTGTCGGTCCGCGACTTATCCGCGACCACCAAAGGCGTGGTGAAAATATCCAAACCACGGGCGGCGCATTCGCAGCTCGCGTAGAACGATTTCAGGTCGATGACCGCATAGACGTCTTCCATAGGGGAGCCCCATTTTAGGAAGAGAAAAGTTTAATAACAGGCTTGAAATTATCCTCTTTTTAGGCGTGGTAGAAACGGGTGACCATCTTTAAAGATGGAAGATGCGCGCGGTCCGAAGGAAAGAGGAAACTCATCGATTTGTCATATTTTGCGATTGAAGGGAAGGGCAAAATGGCTATAATAATCCTCGCTTTGGGGCATTAGCTCAGCTGGGAGAGCGCGTCCTTCGCAAGGACGAGGTCGGCGGTTCGATCCCGCTATGCTCCACCAAAGTGAATCTATACGAACCATCCTCGCGGATGATTCTGGAAAGGTCCTCCGATTCGGGGGATTTTTCGATTTGGGCGACGATTTCCTCCTTCAGGACATTGAAGGTGATGGCCACCTTGCCGGAATCGAAGAGCTCGACGCGCTGGACGAGGGAATCGACGATCCGGGAATCGGCGTCGCGGTTGCCGCCTACGAAGACGGAATCGAGGAAGTCATCGTCATCCCAATCAAACAGATCGGGACGCATGTCCTAAGCGGTGTTGACACCCGGCCGGTAAAGGTCAAAACGAAACACCTATATAAATCGACGACCAGAGCCGTTTGCCCGAGAAGGTTCAAGCATTTGATAAAAAAATGCGAGCCTCCTGCGCAGAAACTCGCTTCTAGATCTAGCGTCAGAATTTCCTGACGCCAACATTAAACCAAAGGGGTAAATCCGTGTCAAACAAAAAGAAAACCGTTAAGAAACCCGCGCAGAAGAAGCGCGAGATCGGCGTGTCCTACACCGACAGGGAGGGGAGGCGCCGCTACGTCTACAGGAGCGACTTCAGGACCCTGGAGGAATACCTCGACCGGGCCGAGAACATCATCCTGTTCGCCAAGAACCCGAGGACGCTCAGGTCCAGGGCCAAGCGGAAATAGCCGAAAAAGCCTTTCCAGAAAGAATTTTTGAAGAAAAATCTAACCCGATTTACCTTTAGCGGTTTTCGGGTTTTTCAATTTCTCCATAAGGCCACGCCATCTGCGCTGGCCCAAAAGGCAAAGAAAGGAAACAAAGACCATGCCAAAAAAATCGAGATCAAGGGCGACAACATCTGCGTTGATACCGGAAGGAAAACCGGAAGCCCGACTGATGTCGGCGTCTTCAATTCCAAGCATCGCCAATGGACGAACTAAGGAGGAAGATCCATGAAATACGATAAGAAAATACCTTGAGTCTGAGGTCGACGCCTTGGAAAAGAAAAAGACGCGGACTTCGGTCGCTAGCAACCAAAACTATTCTCGCGTCGAGAAGAATATGCGCCGCGCCAAGTCGAAAAGCAACGGCAAGAAAGGCAAAAGGGGCTATAGAGGCTATCTAGGCTCCGGCGCCGATAGCATTACCACCGGCTTCCTTTCCCCTAAAGAAACCCTTTTCAAGCTTTACCAAGCCGATTCCCAAGGCGACATCAAACGCAAGTTCAAGTACGTCGACGGGAAAAAGAAAACTAGGTAAGAAACGTTCCTGCCTGAATCCAACTGTCAAAATCAAAAGTTAAAAGCCATTGCAATCGAAGGCTATCGCTCGATCCATCCGATGAAAGAAACGGAGAAGAGCGAAACTTTTCGGAGAAATCGTCTATGGCCATCAGCGAGTTTAGGTATAACAAAAAGCGGAAGCATTATGCCTATATCTACAAGCAATCAAAATCGAAGCGAAGGAACATTTTGATTTCGTCCAAGCCAACGATGACGAGAACGAAAAAGAAGGGTGTTAAAACCACTACAAAAAACATTCCCCTCTATCACCGTCCCAACAAGAACAAGGATGGCCAGTTTTATTTAATCCCGGAGACCTACAACGATGAAGCCAGATCATTCGGCGACAAAGTCCACGACTGGAATTGGGATCGAAATGACAAAAGAAAGGTCAAAAGGATAAAAAAAGGTCGGTTACGAAGCCAATGAAGGCAAATCACCGACGGGTTTATTAAACCGAGGAGACGTAACCATGTCAAATAAAAAATCATTACATAGAGAATCGCCGGAAAGGGCCCCTTATTACTTAAGCGACAAGCAATACCGTCGTGTGGCCAACGTCCTCATCGATGAGGTAAACCGCAATCCTGGCAGCGGATACGGCAGGGAGGTTAAGGCCATCGCGGAGGATCTCGGCGACCAGCGTTTCCGCCAGATGGCCAAAAGGTCCGGCATGCCTACCTCCTATGACATCAAGCGTCAGAAGGCCAAAAAGGCATCTAAGAGGCGCAAATAGATCTAGGCCGGAGAGGAAGGTTATCGTTTTATCCGCTCGATGAAAGAAGCAGGGATGAGCGATTATTTGGACCTCACGTATATCTAAGAAAAACCTAAGTATTAAAAAATCCCCTTTTCAGGGGCGATTGGCCCGCCGAATCGAATGATCGGCGCGCGTGCCGATGACATTTAACCAAAGGAGCATATCCATGTCAAACAAAAAGAAGAACGCGCCCAAACCCGGAAAGAAAACGGGTCGTCTGAAGAGAAAGGCTTGGCCGCTTTCCAAATCCAACAAAAAGAAACTCAAAAAGCCGAGAGAGCCAGATTACGTAAGGCGAAAAAATAAAAAATGCCCGTTGATCTAGCCGGTTTCCCGAACTACTGCGGGTTCATCGCCCGCCGGGCAACGCTTATTGAACCAAAGGAGAAGAGTTATGTCAAACAAAAAGAAGAGCGCGCACAAGCGCGAGATCGGCGTCTCCTACACCGACAGGGAGGGGAGGCGCCGCTATGTCTACAGGAGCGACTTCAGGACCCTGGAGGAATACCTCGACCGGGCCGAGAACATCATCCTGTTCGCCAAGAACCCGAGGACGCTCAGATCCAGGGCCAAGCGAAGAAGATGAAGAAAAGCAAGACTCGGCTGAACAAGTGGGACCGCAAAAAGATTGGAATCAAATAAAAAATGCAGGATTCCATCCTGCGTTCGCCTTTCGGCGTCAGGTTTCCCCGACACCAACATTAAATCAAAGGAGTAAATCCATGTCAAACAAAAAGAAGCCACAGGAAAAGCCGACTCAGAAAAAGCATGAGATTGGCGTTTCCTATACCGATCGAGACGGCCGTCGCCGTTACGTATACCGCAGCGATTTCCCCACCAAAAGCGAAATCGTTGTCGTCGTCCAAATCCGATCGTCCTCAGTTGGACAAAAACGGATTGTCCTCGGCAGTTTGAATAGAAGTCGTCAGGAATGGCGGCTTTTTTCTTTTTCATTTGTTCATTCGTATTCGAGCCATGTGGCGCGTTTCTTTTTGGTAGTAATCTTATTTGCTATATCATTAAGGTATGAATGATGTTTTAGAAACAATAAAAAGCAGATTTGATCAGCATTTATATAGACATGAAGGCATCAAATGGGATGATGTTTTAACTAAAATCAACAATCCCAAAACGCTAGCTTCAATTGAATATATGGAAGAAACTGGTGGAGAAGTAGATGTTGCTTTTATTACGCCATTGAATCTATTGATCCTTTGCGATTTTTCTAAAGAAACGCCTAAAGGCAGAAGAAGCCTTTGCTATGATGAGAAGGCTAGATTAAGCAGAAAGAAAAACGCTCCTATATCTAGTGCGATGGAAGAAGCGAACAAAAACGGCATTTTGCTAATGGATTTAGATATCTATAGGTTTTTACAAAATATCAAAGAATTTGATTTGACAACATCAAGTTGGATAAAAACCCCGGAGAGTATTAGAAGCAAAGGCGGTGCTATATTTTGTGAAAAAAGATACGGCCATATCTTCTATTTCCATAATAGCGCGGATTCATATTATTCGGTCCGTGGCTTTAGAGGATATATCCTTTTGAACTAATAAATATATAGATGAAAAATTTAAAAAGAGCCGAGTGGAATATCTCGGTTTTTCTTTTGCCTTCAAAGGACGAAGGGTTTTGGACAACTCAGGACGGATTGGTTTAGACAGCGACGATCGTTGTCGTTAAAACGGCACTCAATAGAAAGGTCCCTGTTGGGGCCTTTTTTGTGGCGCTTCTGTGGCAGGGCATTGTGATAGCATTTAATTAATAAAGGAGTGGATAACCCATGAAAGAAGATCTGTTGAAAGGCTTGACCGAAGAGCAGATCGCCAAAGTCAAGGCGTGCAAGAATTCCGATGAGCTTTTGGCGTTGGCGAAAGCGGAAGGCATCGAGCTGACCGACGAACAGCTCGCCGCTATCAGCGGTGGCGGTGCCTGCACCGTTGTTTCAGATGCTGGAGATTTTTTAAATCCTTTCGATTGCCCAGAGTGTGGATGCAACGACGTTAAGGCGGTGAAAGGCAAAGGCAATCTATTCGAATGCCAAGGATGCGGCTTTAGATGGAGAGAGTAAGAGATTCTATGAAAAAAGATTTATTAAAAGGTTTATCCGAAGAGCAGATCGCCAAAGTCAAGGCGTGCAAGAATTCCGATGAGCTTTTGGCGTTGGCGAAAGCGGAAGGCATCGAGCTGACCGACGAACAGCTCGGCGCTATCAGCGGTGGCGGTGCCTGCACCGTTGTTTCAGATGTTGGAGATTATTTAAATCCTTTTGATTGCCCAAAATGTGGCAAAAACCGTCCTATAAAAGACGGCAACACATACACTTGCGAGAAGTGTGGCTACACATGGACAGATAATTCGGCCCCAGCGCATTAGAATTACCAAACATTCAACCATGACCGAGTGAAATATCTCGGTTTTTTTGTGGCGCATTTGTGGCGAACGGTGTGCCAACATCTATTTATCGCAAGGGAGCTACGAACATGAAAAAAGATCTATTAAAAGGTTTAACCGAAGAGCAGATCGCGAAAGCCAAAGCCTGCAAAACCCCGGAAGAGCTATTGTCCCTAGCGAAAGCCGAAGGCGTTGAACTCACCGAAGAACAATTGTCTGCGGTCAATGGCGGATGCGGGACTTATACCGTCAGATGCCCCAAGTGCGGCAGCAACTTCATCGTCGAAGATTGCGTGGGCAAAAAAGACTATTACTGCAATAATTGCGGGCACGAATTCAACGACAACCTTTGGGAAGATATCAAGAATCTCGTTGACTGATTAGACAAAACTCATTCCCAAGCCATCGATTCGGCTCCGACCAAAACAATTCAAAAAAAGAACCGTCCGAAAGTGAAATGTACCCAAAAGTCTGGACTGGAATCAGTCTAAGGCTGAAGGGTATTTTTCATGAAATGGTCGTTTGAGCAGAAGTTGGCTTGGGCCAAGTCGTACATGGCCGGAGAATTCGTTCCCATCCCCGAGGGTTTCTCTGAATCGATGAAAGGATGGCACGACAAAGACACCACGGTGATCGCGATGACCACCAAAGACATCGCGAGCCCCACGATCCAGCGCATCTTGTTGATCTGCCTGGCGTTGACGATCTTCTTTTGGCTATCCGACATAAACTAACGTCAATAAATATGGCCATCCGCCCTCTCCTTTCAAGACCGAGAGGGCGATTCCTTCCCCAAAGAGGCGTTTCGTTACAATTAGTATCTATAATTGTAGGAATTCCTCTCCGCGGTTTAGATATGGTATAAAAATACTTATGAAAAGAGCCTGGGTCATCGTCACTAACGTCCTTATCATGCTGGCTATTTTGTCTTTCGTCGTGGTCTATTCCACCCTCGAAGGGCAGAACCGGACCCGGCGGCAGATCGAACTTTTTGAAAACACCACCATTGCCATGAAGCACGTCACCGAAAACTACCTCCAAGGCGAGCAGGACGTCTGCGACGTGTGGGCCCATTATATCGATGACACGAACATGACCATCGACGAAGCGGCTTCCTTTGTGCGAACCTCCCACGTTCGCGCTAACGCGTCCGCGCACATTATTTATCGCGACACGCTCACCGGGCTTTCCACCCGGCCCCGCGAGCCGGTGACCCCAGGTGAGGAAGATTACACGGTCTCCTATGCCGGGCTCACGCTTTTCGATGACCTCAGTTGGATCCAACCGCTCGGGGAATCGATCAATATCTCCCGCGCCTACTACGACCCCGTCAATTGGCGGAAGTCCATCGCTTTCTGCAATTTCATTACGTTGGATGACGGGGGCGTTTCGCGCGATGCCATTTTGCTCCGCGTCCTTCCCGAAGCCGACCTCAGGACGAAATGGCACTTCCCCCAGCAGGAATTCACAAACGCCGAATTCACCATCATCGATGGTCACGGGGACTATATCGTCAAAGGCTATACGTTCGAGAATTCGATGAATTTCTTGGAATTCTACCGTTCCTATAACAAGATCGGTGACGAGGAGGCGACGAGGTTTTTCACGAAGATCACCTCGGAAACGGGCTCGTTCATGATGCTCAATTCCCACGAGATAAAGTGCATTGTCGGGCATACGCCTTTTGGCGAGGGCGGCAGCTGGACGTTACTTAACGTCATGCCCACGCAATACCTCAACGTCAGCAGCGGTCAGAACTGGCTATTGATCGGAACCGTCTCCGCCGGATTGGTGATGCTATTCGTCTTCGACATGATCTTCATGATGTATTTCAACAAGCGGCTGCAAGCCACCGCGAAGGAAGCTGAATCCGCGAACAAGGCGAAGACCGACTTCCTCTCCACGATGTCGCACGACATCCGCACGCCGATGAACGCGATCATCGGGCTCACCGCGATCACGGAGAAGAACCTCGACGACAAGAAACTGGTGAAGGAAAACCTCCGCAAAGTCTCTTTGGCCAGCGGGCATCTGCTTACTTTAATCAACGACATTCTGGACATTTCCAAAGTCGAATCCGGGAAACTGAGCCTCTCCCCGCAGGAATTCTCCCTCGTCGAGACGGTGGAGAACCTCATGAACCTCTCCCAGCCGATGGTCAAGGCGAAGAACATCGACTTTAGTTTCCGCACCAGCGGCATGGAAAACGAATTCCTCTATGCCGATCAGCTGCGTTTGAATCAGATTTACATCAACCTCCTCTCCAACGCGATGAAATACACCGAAGCCGGCGGCTCCGTCAGTGTCGACATGAAGGAAGAACCTAGTGAAAAACCTGGCTGCGTCAAGCTCACCTATGTGATCGCGGACACCGGCATGGGCATGTCCCCCGAATTCATGGCGACCATGTATCAGCCTTTCTCCCGCCAGACCGACAGCCGCGTCAACCGTATCCAGGGCACCGGCCTAGGTTTGACCATCACCAAAAAGATGGTCGATCTGATGGGAGGCACCATCGATTGCCAAAGCGAGCAGGGCAAAGGAACGACCTTCACCGTCGTTTTGGATATCCCCATCGCGGAGAAGAGCCGCGGGGAATTGAAATTCGAGCCGATGGACGTTTTAATCGCCGACGACGACGAAATCTTCCTGCTGACCGCGGCCGACACCCTGAAGTCCCTCGGGTTGAACGCCGACACGGCCCATAGCGGCCTCGAGGCCTTGGAGAAGATCAAAAAACGCCACGAGGAAGGCAAGGACTACCGCGTCGCCATCGTCGACATGAAGATGCCCGACCTCGACGGGGTGGAGACGATCCACCGCATCCATGAGGAAGTGGGGGAGAACACCCCCGCGTTATTGATTTCCGCCTATGACTACGAAGACGTCGAGAAGAAGGCGAAAGAAGCCGGGGTCAAAGGATTCCTAAGCAAGCCGCTATTCCGCTCGACCTTATATGACAAGATCAGCGAGGTCTTGGGCAACGAGATCAAGCCGATCGAGGACGAGGATGACTATTCCGATTTGGAAGGCCTCAACATCCTCATTGCCGAAGACCATGACATCAACTGGGAGATCATCTCCACTTTGCTCAACTCTCTCGGCGTCACCACCGAGCGCGCGGAGAACGGGGCCATCGCCGTCGAAAAGATGAAAGCAGCCGAGAAAGGACGCTATTTATTGGTCTTCATGGACATCCAGATGCCGGAGATGAACGGCCTCGATGCCACCAGGGCGATCCGCGCCTTAGACGATCCTTGGGCCTCTTCGATCCCCATCGTCGCGATGACCGCGGACGCTTTCTCGGAGAACATCACCGAATGCCTTAATGCCGGGATGAACGGCCATATCGCAAAACCGATCGACATCAAACTCGTAATCAAGGAAATTCGTAGAATAAAGGAGGGGCTGAAACTATGAAGAAGCTATTCTGCGCCGCGCTGATCCTGGCCACTGCGTCCGTCCTAGCCTCTTGTGGCGGGGGTGGAAAGAAAGATGCCGGGGGGTTCCGGCCCGCTTTGGACACCAAAACCGCCTGCGATCTCAAGGTCATCGGGAGCTACGACAACTTCGAAGCCCTCGGCGCGGAAGCCGAAAGGTTCAAAGAGTATTATCCCAATGTCCGCGTGCTCTATACGAAGCTCGATGGGTCTTATAACGACAACATCATCAGCTTCCTCGAAGGCAGCGAGAAGCCCAACATTTTCTTCTCCTACACGTGGATGATGGGCAATGAAAAATATTCCTCCGTCGTCGGCCACATGGAAGATCTTTCCGACCCGGCTTTGAAAATGGATCTCAACTGCATTCGCCCGAACCTCCTCAGCAAAGATGACCAGAGCAAGTCCTATATGGTGCCGGTGTTCTCCAGGACCTACGGAATGCTGGTCAACGAAGACCTTTTCAAGAAGGAGAACATCCAGATCCCGACCACTTGGACGGGCCTACTGGAGACCTGCTCCGCCTTCAAAGAGAAGGAATACGGAAGCCCAATCATGGGGTATACCAAATACGATTACGATAAGAAAAAGGATATCTACAAAGCCTCCAATGGCTTGATGCATTCCCTCGCTTATCCCCTCTTCGTCACCGCGCTCGCCGATAATCCCGAAGCGATGGCGAAAGCCAACGCCCTTGACCCCGAGGCCGGGGTATATATGCGGGGCGCTTTGGAGAAAGTGAAGCAGCTCTTCGACGATGGCTGCGTCGATCTTGACAAATGCGACGCCGAAATCACGGATAGCTATGAGCAGGTGCTGCTCCGCTTCCTAAAAGGCGATGTGCCGATGATGCTCTGCAACGGCGACACCGTCTCCGGCATCAAGAAGCGCGAGGGCAAATCGGACGTCTTCCCCACCCATAAATTCAAATATGCCTTCTACCCGGTCCCCACGTCCGCGGAAGGCGGCTACTTCATCGATAGCCCCTCGGTGGAATTCTCCGTTAACAAGGACTGCGAGAATCTGGACATGACCAATGAGTTCATGCGCTTCCTCCTCCAGACCAAGGAATTGGATAACCTCGCCGCCTGGAAGGGCCTAATCAGCGCTTCCAAGACCACCCCGATCCCGCCGATCTATTATCCGGTCGACGAGAGCCACACCCCGGTCTATACCCCCTTCAGCAGCGTCCCCGCCTCCCGCATCATCTCCCCGGAGGTCATCGGGGTCAAAGACCCGCTGGTCGCGCAGATCCGCTTCGCCTCCTTCTACGTCGGCAGGGGCGAGCTCACCATCGATGAGGCGATCGCGAAATACGGATCCCTCAAAGACACCGGGCCCTTGGCTTAATAACCCATCCGTAAAGAAGCCGTCCATCTGGACGGTTTTCTTTTATGCTGATAATGGAAAAAGCAGCGGGGACTTTATAGAATAAAGCGACCTAAAAACGATGGAAAACCGCAGCCAAGGAAACTTTTCGATCAAAAGAACCGTCTTGATCGTCGACGACGAGGAAATCAACGTAGAGATCATGTCGTCGATTTTGGAAAACGACTTCAACGTCCTCAAGGCCTATGATGGCAAAGAGGCCCTGGATCTTTTACTAAAAGGCGAACAGAAGATCGACATGGTGCTTTTGGACGTCTTCATGCCGATGGATGGGCGCGAGGTATTGAAGGTCCGCAAGGAGAACATAGACCTGCGAAAAATCCCCTTCATCGTCTGCACCAGCGACAAAAACATCGAAAAGGAGTGCTTCCGCCTCGGGGTGAACGATTTCATCAAAAAGCCCTACGAGAACCCTGACATCATCGTCGCGAGGGTCAAGAGGATGATCGAGCTTTACGAAGACCGTTCGATTCTAAAAGAAGTCGAAAGGGATAAGCTCACCGATCTATATAACATCGAGTTCTTTAAGAAATATGGCAAGCAATTCGACGCGAATTTCCCCGATTTGGCGAAGGACATGCTATTGATTTCCATCAATCGCTTCCGTCTGATCCATGAACTCTACGGCAAGGAATTCGCCGACAAGATATTGCTTGCGATCGCCGATCAATTGAGGGCCTGCATCAGCCATTGCAACGGCTTGGTCGGCAATGACGCGGGGAGCACCTTCCTGATTTATTGCGAGCATCATGAGGATTACGAGATCCTCCCCGCCAAACTTAATGAAGCGGTCAAGCGGGCGGTCAACGACATCAACGTCTCCTTCAGGATCGCCGTCTATCCTAACGTCGACCCGGTGCTAGACAAAGACATCGTCCTAGGCAGGCTTAGGACCACCGCGGACGACCTTCCGGATGACTATACGAAAACCATCGCCGTCTATAGCCATGAGAACCAAGAAAAGACCCTCCATCGGGAAGAATTGGTCGAGGGGTTCCCTAAGGCGTTAGAAGAAGGCCAATTCCAGCTCTATTTCCAGCCGAAATATTATATCCAAGGCGATAAGCCCGTCTTCGCCAGCGCCGAAGTGCTCATCCGTTGGATCAGCCCGGAATTCGGTTTCGTCTCCCCAGGGGAATTCATCTCCTTATTCGAGGAGAATGGCCTCATTGGGAAACTGGATTCCTATATCTTTGACAAGGCGGCGAAATACATGGCCGCTTGGAAAGAAAAATATGGCATCTACGTGCCTTTGTCGCTAAATCTATCGCGGGTAGACATCTACCGCCCCAATTTGGCGGAAGAGATCAACGGATATGTCGATTCCAATGGCATCCCCCGCGAGAAATTCCTCATCGAGATCACCGAATCCGCCTTCGTCGAAGACGCGAAGGAGGTCATCCCCGTCATCGACAAGATCCGCAGCAACGGCTTTAGGATCGAGATCGACGACTTCGGCAGCGGCTACTCGTCCTTCGGCGCTTTGGCCGACCTCCCCTTTGACACTCTCAAGATCGACATGCAGTTCATCCGCGCGATGGAGAAGAACCCCAAGGTCAAAGACATCATCAAGATGATTATCGGCCTAGCGAAGACGCTTAACGCCACGACGGTGGCGGAAGGGGTGGAGACCGCGGAGCAATACGCTTTCTTGAAAGAGCATGGCTGCGACATCATCCAAGGGTATTACCTATCCAAGCCCTTGCCTTTGAACGACTTCGAGGAACTCATCCAAAAGGAGATGGCCTAACATGGACGTGAAGAAATTCTATGAAGAGATCGGCGGCAGCTATGCTAACGCGGTCGCGATCATGATGAACGACGCTTTGATCGCCCGAATGCTTTCCAAATTCATCGAGGGGGACGCCGTCGAGCAACTCATCTCCTCTTA
>Ga0247611_10000326_pt1 | contig 98061 bp, 106 predicted proteins | sample 177DNAGHGhighgp2_FD_192422 | JGI IMG/M metagenome (GOLD analysis project Ga0247611, IMG submission 192422) | Sheep rumen microbial communities from Palmerston North, Manawatu-Wanganui, New Zealand - 1770 DNA GHGhigh gp2 | ecosystem: Host-associated > Mammals > Digestive system > Stomach >...
GACTCCAATTGCAATTAAGCGGCGACCTTCTTGCAGAAGACCTCAGACAAGTATTAGAAATCCTTGCCGAAATAACAGGCGGCGAAATCACCCCCAATGAAGTATTAGGAAATATCTTTAAGCATTTTTGCGTCGGAAAGTAGAGCACTTTTTTCGTAAAACAAACAGAGTAAAAAGAAGTACAAAAAACTCAAATAACCACGATAAATAAAGGATTTCTTAAATATCGTTATAATTATATCATTTTTAGTTCATTTTATTCCATTTGTCATTTATTTGTTGTTATTTTGTTGCTCGATACGCAATAAGCAACAAAAGCAACAAAGTTATGACATCATCAGAACCAATCAGATTACGGAAACGGCTGCTCAAAGATGGCAGGCAATCACTTTACCTTGACCTCTACCACAACGGCAAGAGGGAGTATGAGTACTTAAAGCTCTACCTCATCCCTGAGAAGTCCAGGGCTGACAAGGAGAAGAACAAGCAGACGATGAAGCTTGCCGAGGCAATCCGGGCAAAGCGCATCGTTGACTATCAGAACGGAAAGTTCGGTTTCCATCAGAAAGAGAATGATATCCGCTTCTTCGACTACTACAAGGCCATGTGCGAGAAACGCAGGGGCGGCCCTGAGTCACGCGGCAACTGGGGAAACTGGTACTCGTGCCTGAAGCATCTGGAGATATACGAGAAGAACCAGGATATCACATTTGCCGACATCACATCCGAATGGGTGCATGGATTCAAGAATTATCTGGAGATCAATGCCAAGGCGTGGGCACCGAGGTATGAGCGCGAACTGGAATACCACAAGCTATCCAGGAACTCGAAGCTGTCCTACTTCAACAAGCTTCGTGCATGCATACATCAGGCTCTTGCAGACGGAGTGATAGAGCAGAACCCGTTACGAGGTGTCGAGAACTTCAAGGCCGAGGAAAGCAAGCGAATGTACCTCACCATCGACGAGGTGAAGGCCATCACCAAGGCAAAGTGTTCTTCTCCTGGTGTGAAGCGTGCCTTCCTGTTCTCTTGCCTGACTGGTCTGAGACGATCCGATATACAGAAGATGACATGGGGAGAGGTACATCAACAGGGCGAGTTCGTGCGCATCATTTTCAAGCAGAAGAAAACCAACGGACAGGAGTATATAGACATCACGCCACAAGCCGCAGAACTGATGGGTGAACGCAGGAAACCGACAGACAAGGTCTTCTATGACTTCCTGAGTGCATCACCAACCAATCATGCCATCAGGGAATGGATGCTTCGTGCAGGCATCACCAAAGAGATTACTTTCCATTGTGCCCGGCATACCTTCGCCGTCATGATGCTTGACCTCGGCACCGATATATACACCGTTTCGAAGCTCCTTGGTCACCGGGAGTTGACCACGACGCAAATATACGCAAAAGTGCTCGACAAAAACAAGCAGGCGGCGGTTATGAACATACCAGATATAGGTCTTGAAAAGTAACCGTGAATTTTGCCGCAGCAAAAGTATCGGCAAAAGTATCGGCAAAAGTATCGGCAAAAATCGAAATTTGCTGCACTATTTGCCGCACCTTTTGCCGACCCTTTTGCTGGAAGTTTGCCGCAACACGTTTTGCATCATTTGTGGTATGAATTGTTAAATCCATTAACTAAAACGCCGAAAACGCCGATTTTTCGTTTTGTTTGTCGCGGCAAAACTATCGGCAAACGCCGCGGCAAAAGTAGCGGCACCTGCTGGAATTTTGCCTATATATATAATATAATAATGAATAAAAAAATGATTAAATAATAGTAAGAGTAAAATAGGGGTATGGGGAAAGATGAAAAAAGCGAGGCTGTCTGTTCGGCTTCGCTTTTTGTTTTATCATTCCACATGTGACCTACGGAATTGCTTGCCCGTCCCGAGCATCAGCCATACCGCATTCACCCCGAAGTACTTGATTAGCGGAACCATCCATGCCACCTCGAAATATCCCTTGCCCATATCCGCACGCTGTGCGTAAAGGTGTCGCTTGTCGATACCATACGTGTCGCAGAACCCGTTCATTCCACCTGGCATCTTCTTTTCGTCGATAAGCAGCTGCAATGTATCAAAGAACCTCTGCTGGATATCCAGAGTCTCTTGTTTGTAGGCACGTCTCTTGCTCATAGTTCATTCCTCATATTTTCCAACAAGGTTTCTTTTGCTATCAATGACAACGCATGACTTAATCGGTACATTGTGTGCCTTGGCCTTATCAAAAGTTTCCTTGGCGATTTGGCTTAAATCGGTACCTTTACGAGTTTCTCCAATATCAAGCGTCAATACAGAGTCCTTCAGAATTGGCGAGAAAGCCTCATAATCTTTAAGGAAGTGTTCATAATGAACGCGTTCCTGTACATCTTTGGCATGATTGACCGCTTCTTCATAATATATACTCTCATTTGAAGATTTTTTCTCGCCACAACTGATCAATGCAGCTGACAGAATTAATGAAATTACCAATTTTTTCATAAGTATATCACATTGTGTTCTTTGATATTGCTCCCTTTACTATGAACAGCTGCAGGATATCTTCTTTATCAATCTCAAAGCTGTCATAGTCCTTGTTCTCTGACACGCACAAAACACGTGAATTGTCAGAACCCTGCCTCAGATACTTCACCATCCTGTTGCCTTTCTTTGTGATGACGAGGTAGACGTTTCCATAGTCGATGAAACTCTCAGTCCATTGTTTCAGGATAATTATCTGCCCATTCTTGTATAGCGGAGACATGGAGTCACCGTATAGATTCACGGCATCCGTACAATCCTTGAACTCGGGGATTGATATGTCAATGAACCTTTTCGTGTCGTTGTCATTGAACAACTCAATTCCACCTCCAGTAGCATCAATGTCAACCCAGTACCGTATCATCGAGAACTGCTCGCTTTCGTCTGGCTCTTTTAGCATATCACCCTCACCCAAAATCAGCCACTGGAGATTAAACACGCTTCCGAACGCCTCATTGAAACGACGAAGGAAGTTATCAGTTAGTACATTTTCAACGCCCTTCATTGCCTTAGACACATTAGAAGCCGTTGACTGCATTCTGTTTGCCACTTCTTCTTGCGTATGAATTATCCCTCTGCTTCGGAGATAATTATAGGCCTTTTGAAATCTTTCTTTTCTGTTCATAACCACTTTTCTTGTTGTCAAATTATTAAATTTTCTTAATATAACAATAAATATTGCTATTTCTTTTTGTAATAACAAGTAATGTTGTTATCTTTGCACCGACAACCGTTTAAAGTTGCGACAAAGATAATAATTTGGTGTGTAACGCGCAAACATTTTTAAGGATTTATGGAAGAAAAGACATTCAAACAAATTTACGAGGGAGTAGCAAAACGCCCACCACTCCCTACTCCACGTAAGGAGTTTCTCAGCCGAATAGCTGAGTTGACCAAGAAGTCGGAAACAACTGTTAAGATGTGGGTGATAGGCAGACAGACACCAGATGCCCTTACTCAATCGGTTCTTGCAAAGGAATTCGGTATCCCTGCGCATATTCTATTTCCAACGAAGTGTGAGAATCCAATCTAAAAGCAAACGCAATACTGGTATGAGAATTACGAAATCAATGGTATCGAAATGGCTCGATACCGAAAGCAAAAAAGGAAATTTCCTGATGGACGGCGAGGGTACCGTTACGAGACGGGAAGTCATCCTCATGCATACCATCATCCTATTCGTTCTGGGTGGAGCCACCGCAATCGAGGATTCCATCTGGTTATCAGCTTTGTTCTTCATTGCCGCGTCTTTGGCAGTGAAGCGACTCAACAGGATCGACAAAACCAAGCAATCATGGCAACAGAAGAATTCAACCAAATCAACGAGCGACTGAGCAAGATTGAACGCCTTGTCCTCTTGTCCTCAAAGGAAGTACTGACTATCGAGGAGGTCAGCATCATGACCGGATTCACGGTAAGCAACATCTACCGCATGACATCCAAAAAGACCATCCCTTACTACAAGCCCCTTGGCGGCAAGATTTTCTTCGACAAGGCTGAAATCGAGAACTGGCTCCGTTCCAACAAGGTTGAGACGGATGCCGTGACAAAGTCGAGAGCAAAGACATATTGTGTAACACATAAATAGTGAACGTATGAAAAATATCATTATCAGACAAATGACGCTTCTGAACTTCAAGGGAGTCCGGGAGCTGACGGTGGACTTCGACGAGCACGAGACGAACGTCTTCGGTGCCAACCACACGGGGAAGACCACCCTATTCGATGCCTTCGTATGGCTCCTGTTCGACAAGGACAGCCAGGATCGCCAGAACTTCGGCATCAGGACCTACGACGAGGACAACAACATCATCCCGAAGCTGCCGCATGAGGTGTCGGCCTGCATCGAGGTGAACGGTGTCGAAATCAACCTCAAGCGCTGCTTCGTGGAGAACTGGGTGAAGAAACGTGGCTCACAGGAAGCGGTATATGACGGTAACAGCGAGGAACGCTACTGGAACGACGTACCGTGTTCCAAGGCGGAATTCGCCAAGAAGATTGCCGACATCTGCGACGAGAGCATCTTCAAGCTCATCACCAACCCCCTTTATTTTCCATCAATGAAGCCAGCTACCCAGCGAGGCATGCTGTTCCAGATGGCCGGCGACCTCACGGACATGGACGTGGCATTGAGCGACATGGAGAGGTTCGCCAACCTCGCCGAGCAGCTCGGTCACAAGACGCTCGACGAATACAAGCGCGAGATTGCCGCCAAGAAGAAGCGCATCAAGGATTCCATCGAGACAATCCCTGCACGCATCGATGAGAACAAACGCCAAATGCCGGAGGCAGAGGACTGGTCGGCACTTGAGCGTGACATCAAGGAGAAAGAGGCCAAGATTAATGAGCTTGACGGGCAGATTGCCGACGAGAGCAAGGCTTATCAGGCCAAGTCCAAGGAAACTGCCGAGAAAGCCAAGGAACTTGCCGAGAGGAAACGCCAGCGCATCAACCGCGAGAATGCCGTGCGTGACCAACTGCTGGCAGACTACTACAAGCAGGTAGAGGACTACAACAACCGCAAGATTTCCGCACAGCAACATAACTTCGATATCAGAGAGCGACGCAGGATTGCCGAAGCAGACCTGAGACGTGAGAAGGAGAACATATTGAAGCTACAGAGCGAGGTCAACGAGAAAGAGAATCGTCTTAGCAAGCTCCGGGAAGAATGGCGAAGCATCAAGTCCAGGGTATTCAACCCAGAGAACCTTGAAACCGTCTGCCCGCATTGCGGCCGTCCTTACGACCAGTCTCAGATAGACCGCAGCATAGAAGACCAGCTTATTTCCTTCAATGCCCACACCACTCACTTGCTGGAAGAGAACAAGACCAATGGTAAGAAGCTTGCATCGGAAGTCGAAGCTCTGAAAGCCGCCATCAATCAGGCTGAGGATATCAGAAATGAGAAGGATGGGCAGCTTGCCGGACTTGTTGAAAATCCGTTTACAGAGCCACAACCTGTAAAGCCTGACGTGACAGACGGCATTGCATCAGACACAGAGCTTCAGCAGCTCGACAACGAAATATCCGAACTGGAGGCAGAAATCGCAAAGCCCGTCGACAAGCCAGATACGGATTTCCTCACCGACGGGAAGAACCTTCTCCTTGAAGGCATAGCCGAGGACCGCCAGCGACTTGCAAAGCGCGATGCCATTGCCGCCACCATGAAGCGCATTGACGAGTTGGAAGCAGAGTTGAAGGCCAACAACGGGACGCTGGCTGAGCTTGAAGGCATCGAGTTCAACATCCTGGAGTTCGGCAAGGCGAAGGTGGCCATGGTGGAGGACAAAATCAACGGTCTCTTCTCCATCGTCAAGTTCAAGATGTACGAGCGACAGATAAACGGCGGCGAGGTGGAGACATGCGAGTGCCTGATGCACGGCACCCCCTACTCCGTGCTTTCAAACTCAGAGAAAATCAATGCCGGACTTGACATCATCAATGCCATCTGCCGAGCCAACGGCGTGTACGCCCCCATCTTCATCGACAACAGGGAGTCATCCACGGACATCATCGACGTGGATTCCCAAGTAATCAACCTGATAGTTGACGCTTCTTGCAAGAAGCTCAAGTTTCAATAATATTCACCAATAAACACTTATTCGTATGTCACAACAGCAACAATCAGCGCCCAACGGCGCAACGCAGCAGCCCAAGACGGCTGTAGTGAAGTTCGAGAACGTAGCCGACCAGGTTCTCGAGAAGGTAAAGAGGTTCACCGACGACGGCGGTCTTGTATTGCCAAGGAACTACTCGGTGGCCAACAACCTCAAGTCGGCATGGCTCATCCTTCAGGAGACCAGCGACCGCAGCGACAAGCCAGTACTGGAGGTATGTACGAAAGCGAGCATTGCCAACGCCCTGTTCGACATGGTGCTGCAGGGCATGTCAGTCAGCAAGAAACAAGGCTATTTCATCGCCTACGGAAACAAGCTGGAGTTCCAGCGTTCCTACTTCGGCACCGTGGCGCTGGCCAAGCGCGTACAGGGAGGCATCGTTACCGAGCCTGTCGCAAACGTCATCTACGAGGGTGACGAGTTCATTTACACCATCGACCCGAAGACGGGCCTCATTTCCATCATCAAGCACGAACAGAAGCTGGAGAACATCGACGACAGCAAGATTAAGGCTGCATACGCAATCGCCACCTATGCCGATGGTAAGACACAGACCACAATCATGACCATCGACCAAATCAAGAAGGCTTGGAACCAGGGAGCCACCAAGGGCCAGAGTCCGGCACACAAGAACTTCCCTGCCGAAATGTGCAAAAAGACCGTCATTGGCCGTGCATGCAAGATGGTCATCAACAGCTCTGATGACGCATGGCTCTACGACGGCAAGAAGGATGAGGACGATGTGGATGTAGCACAGCGTCAGCGTGACGCAGAAGTGGCAGGTCGTTCAGCTAACAAGCTGGAAGATGCCGAGTATGAGGAAATCTCAACGGGAGCTGCAGGAACCGCCGAACCTCAGCAACAGCAGCCTGCGCCAGCCCCATCAGCTCCTGCCAACGATGATGACCCCGGTTATTAACCCATTAAAGCCAGACGAAGTATGAAACTGCATATCCTTGGAAGTAACTCTCTCGGCAACTGCTACGTTTTGGAGTCCGCCAGCGGCTCTTTAATTATCGAGGCAGGTGTACGGTTTCTGGAAGTGAAAAAGGCTCTCAGATTCAAAATAAACGGCATTGTCGGGGCAATCATCAGCCACCATCACAATGACCACGCTAAGTATGTCAGCGAGTTGGCAACTTCCGGGATTCTTGTTCTGGCACTCTCTGAGACTCTTGAAGCCAAACAGCTGCTCGGCGCTCCTTTCACCAGGGCCATCGAGCCGCTGCACGGCATCAAGATAGCCGATTTTAAAATCATGCCTATTGCCCTCGACCACTCCAACAACGACGGTTCCCGATGTCCATGTGTCGGCTACGTGATAGATCACCCAGAGTCTGGGCGTATCCTGTTCGTTACAGACACGATGAAGCTTGACACTATAGTACCTCGCATGAACCACATCATGATTGAGGCCAACTATGCCGATGACATTCTGACAAGGAACATAAAGAACGGAAGCGTACCGCCTTCCATGCGTCCGAGGCTGCTGAAATCACACATGGAACTTGGCACGACCAAGCTGATACTGCAGGACAACGACCTCTCTGACGTGAGCGACATCATACTGATTCACCTGTCTGACGGAAACTCCGACGAGAAAAGGTTTGTCCGTGAGGTTTCGGAACTGACTGGCAAGTGCGTGTACGCAGCCAATGCCGGCATGACCATCGACCTATCAAAAGACCCCTACTGACATGGAAATATGCAAGACGGATGTGAAAAACATCATCCAGTTCCTTGAAGAGGCAGACGCCATCATCAAGGCGGAGGTGGCCAGAATGGAAGAACTCGGCAACAGCTCGCTTCGGCTACAGAACCGCGCAAGGCTCATGCGGCTCATGTCAAGGAAGCTGACAAAGAAACTCAATAAAACATCAATTCAGAACAACAATGGCAAAGAAGAAAGTTCCCATCAAAGAGAAGGTAAAGACGCGGAAGGATGAAATCCGCTTCAAGACGGACGATCCGAAAAGGATGCTCAACAAGTATATCTGCTCCCGTGTCATCAAGACATGGAGCGAGGACTTCGTGGATAATGATACAGGAGAGATTACGTCCGTTGAACGTAGCGATGTCCTCTTCGAGAAAGGCACCTACATCGACCGCGAAGTGCTGCAAATGATTCAGTTTTCGCAAGCCGCTGGTGAGTGCAGCGAAATAGAGGTCAGCAATCAGAACCGAGAGGCATACGAACTGGAGAGCACTCACCTCTTCCCGTACAGTTCGAAGGTGACGATTGGTGACAAGAAGTATCGCTTCATCCTCTACGCTACCAGTATTGCCAACGTGCTCGAAATCATGCGTGACTATCTGGAACTGAACTACGCCGGGGGATTCTCCATCACCAACGTACAGGAAATGGATTCCTGCATCATCCTCACCGATGAACTGACAAAGGAGAATCTGGATGTCGCCTATTTGCGTGATGGCATCGATATGGAAACGTATCTCAATGCCAAAGAAGGTGCAGATGAGTCTGAGGACGGCAATGCCAAGGAAGAGAAGAAGTTCTTCCAGATGGATATGAAGATAACGTATGACGACGGCATAGAGCTGCATCAGTCGTTCATCGTGAACACCTTCGACACTAACCGGGCCTTGCTGGTCATCAACAAGTATCTGCAGGATGCCGAACAGAAGCACGCGGAAAAGGTCAAGGAGAATGGCGGTAGCTATGAGATTCGAAAGAATATCCTTTGTATTGAAAAAGCAGCACCCATGCCTGTGAAGAGCTTCGTCCCGAAAGAGTTCTCCCTGGCATACAACGAACCAGAGTAAAAGCTATGGCATTAAGAGACCAACCATATTTGCCGTTGAACGTGCAGGACTTCCTCAACGATGAAAAGTTGCTGGAGTGTTCTGCATCGGCAACGGGAGTGTATATCAGACTTATGTGCATGATGCACAAGTCTGACCCATACGGCAAGATTGCCATCAAGTCCAGGGATATCTCCCTCTTCGGTGGTATCGAGCCGTTGGAGCAGTTCGCATCCCAGTTGGTTCGTCACATGCCATACGACAAGAAAGAGATTCTTAACGCCCTCAAAGAGCTTGTCGGTGAAGGTGTCATCTATGTGGATGGCAACTACCTTTGTCAGAAGCGGATGATACGAGACTCTGAAATCAGCGAGAAACGTGCTGAAGCTGGACGCAGGGGGTCATCCATCACCAACAAGCGTTTTGCCGCAACAAATGACGCGGCAAACGATTCGGCAAAACAATCGGCAAAACAATCGGCAAAAGGTACGGCAAAGCCGAAGTCTGATGTCAAGCACAAGTACACAGACACAGTCAAGATGACTGATGCAGAGTATTCCAAGCTTGTGGCAGATTACGGCGAGGACGGTGCGAAGAGAATGGTAGAACTCCTTGATAACTACAAGGCCGCTACGGGCCGATCCTACAAGTCAGACTACAGGGCTATACTCAACTGGGTCGTTGACAAGTACAAAGAAGAACTGAGAAAGAACGGCAGGGATTCTGGAACCTCTAAAGTGAATGATATATGGAAATAAAGGATGAAAAGGGCAATGTGATCAGAACAAACAGGATTGACCTCCTGCTGGCTAAGATTAAGCAGCGCGGCCTGTTCAATGACATCATACGCTACGGCTACATGGACTATGACCTCAATGAGTCGCTGCAGATGATAGAGATCATTGGCAAGAGCAGGACGCAGAAGTTCGTGCTTGATGACGAGAACCGCTTCACCTACACGAACCTCATTAAGTGGGTACACGGCGACGCATCCATGCAATGCCTCGATCCTAACAGCAAGGAGCATGTGAAAGGGAACTTGAAACGTGGTATCTACATAGCTGGCAATACAGGGACAGGTAAGTCGTGGGCGCTTGAAATCATCGTAGCCTATTCACGGATGATGGGATTCCAGATAACATTCGATGACAAGCAGACGGGCCTTTCATGGGCAAACATCAGTGCCGATGATATATGCTCAAAGTTTTCCAACACAGGTAACATCGAGAGCATCAAGAATAACAATATCCTCGGCATTCAAGACCTCGGGGCTGAACCAATGGAGTGCTGCTTCATGGGTAACAAGCTGGAGGTCATGCGCAACGTGATTGAGACACGCGGCGACAGGACTGACTACATCACATTATTCACCTCAAACCTACCTATGTCTCACAAGGCACTCTTAGACCGATACGGCGACCGCGTGGCCAGTCGTCTCGTGGAAATGTGCAACTACTTCGAGATTAAGGGGCAGGACAGAAGAAAACTTTAACTTTTAACGCAATATTGATATGGCAACAAAGAACGAACCAAAGAAAGAGCAGGAGCAGAAGAAGTCAGCTCCGGCAAAAGGCGGGAAGGTTTCAGACACCTTCAAGACAACCATCAAGGCATACCTCGACAAGCGAGCTGCCGAAGATGAACTATTCGCCAAGACTTACGCCAAGGAGAACAAGAACCTTGACGAGTGTTGTAACTACATTCTCCAGCAGGTACAGAAGTCGGGCTGCATGGGATTTGCCGACGAGGAAATCTACGGCATGGCAGTCCACTACTACGACGAGGATGACATCAAGAATGTGAAGCCTGTATCGGCAGGAAAGATTGTCGTTAACCACGTTGTAGAGCTCTCTGAGGCAGAAAAAGCCGAAGCAAAGGAGAAAGCCAAGGCTGACTATGAAAAGGAGCAGCTGGCAAAGCTGAAGGAGGAAGAGCGCAAGCGTGAGGAAAAGGAGCGCAAGCGCATGGAAGAGCGCAAGCGGAAGGCCCAGGAAGCCGCCGAGCGCCAGAAGTCATTGCAACTATCACTATTTGAACTTTAGGCCTATGTGTAGCGCAGGATTATTACTAAAGGCGACTCCCATTGAGGTATCAAAGGGTCGCAAGCCACATACGAAGCTCCAGCAGAAGTGCCTCGATTTGGCAGATACGCTTCCACCTCTTACTGAGGCACAGAAGAAATGGGCACGTAGCAAGATGTCCGGACTTGGATTCTACGTCACAAGAGGCCGAGGTGGTAAGCACAGCTGCATCTGGTGTCAAGAATGTGGCCAGATGGATGAAGTCGGTCTTCCCCCATTGGCCGTAGCACTAAAAATCAAGGATACGAAAACCCATATATGTTCCAAATGCGGAAGGAAACTTGAAGTCCGAGATTGGGCGCCTCGCTGGGATCACAAGCATGACGTTGAGCATGATTTCAATTTCGCCATTGTTACCGTATGCGAAGGGATGCAGGTTGTTAGAATGTTTAACTGGCATCAGTACAATACTTTGGGGAGTGAAACTATTAACCATGTTTTCGAGGTGTTCCAAGTCTGGTTTGAACCAATTAAAGGCAAGAAAGTTATTATTTCAAAGCAGTACACAAGAAGCTGGTATCATTTCAGATGGCACATGCACAGCGAGTGGAAAGTGAAATCAAATGCTCCTACAGGTGGTTATTCTTACAATGACGTTTACTCACTTGACAATATATTCATCTACCCAAGGGCAAAGATACTACCAATACTTAGGCGCAATGGATGGAGCAATAAGATGTTCAGTATGTACACAAGTCCTTTAGATATATGGCGTGGACTGCTGACAGATCCGACGATTGAAGGCCTGGCCAAAACACACCAGTATGATGTTATGGACTATTGGTTTAGGCACGGAGGCCCGAGGCGTGACAAATCACAATGGTTATCCCTCGTCAAGATATGCAACCGAAGGAAATACATCATAAAGGATGCTTCCATGTGGTTTGACTACATCGACCTGCTGGAATACTTCCATAAGGACACCCACAGTCCTCACTATATATGCCCGGAGGACTTGAAGCGTGAACATGACAGGCTGATGGATAAAAAGAAACGTATTGAGAAGGCCGCTGAACTGAAACGTCAGATAGCACAGGCAGAGAAACATGAGAAAGATTATAAAAAGCATCGTGGAATGTTCTTTGGTATCTGCTTCGGAAATGAAAACATCGTAGTTACCGTTATCTGCAGCGTCAAGGAAATGGCTGAGGAGGGCACGATGATGCACCACTGCGTATATGCCAACGGCTATTACGACCACAAACGCCACCCGGACAGCCTGATACTGTCCGCAAAGGACAGGGAAGGGCACCGCCTCGAGACGGTGGAGGTCAACACCAAGACATGGAAGGTTCTTCAGTCGAGAGCTGTATGTAACGGAACATCGAAGTACCACGACGAGATTGTGAAACTGGTAGAGAAAAATATCGGACTATTCAAAAAGGCAGCAGCATGAGTTACTCTGTAAAACCACTGGCAAAGGAAATGGAGAATTTCGGCTACCGTTATGGCATCGGAATGGCAGAGACGCTTTCCTCCTTGCTTGACTACATCATAGGCTATTGCGACCCCGATGGAAAGCCCGTCGAGGGATGGCGGTACAACAAGGAGCAGAACCAGGCCTTTTTCTCGATGATGTCAACCTACTTCAATATCATGCAGGATGCCCTCTCTCATGACGGCTGGCACGATGCCTTCGGCGATCTCTTCATGGAATGGGCAGGAAGCAAGAACGCCCTCGGCCAGTGCTTTACCCCGGCCAGCATCTGCAACTTGATGGCGGACGTCACCTTTTGCGGCCAGAAGCAGGACATTCCGCAAGTGAGTTGCAACGGATTCGGCCGACGTATCACCGTCAGCGACTGCGCATGTGGCAGCGGCCGTCTCCTTCTGGCCGCTGCAAGCAAGCTGGAGCGTATGGGTGCCGAAAAGCCCTATCTCATTGGTGAGGACATCGATGCCATGTGCTGCAAGCAGACCGCCATAAACATGATGATACACGGATGCTTCGGAGAGGTCATCTGCCATGACACCCTTTGCGAACCGGGAGAGGCACGGTTCGGATATATCGTTAACGAGGGGCTTTACCCCTTCCCCGCATTGCCTACCATACGTCGCTTCACGGACTCAAATGTGTTCATCGGGTGTCGTATATGGAAAGCGAGGAAACAGCCCCAGGAAAGCCCAAGAATTGAAGAAGCGGTAATCGTGGAGCCTGTCAAGGTGACTGCACCAGCGGCCAAGCCAAAGGCGGCTCCCATTCAACTAAGCCTTTTTGGAGATGACTATTAACGGACATACATTCTATGAAATGCCGACTATATGCGGATCCTGCCCCTTCTTCCTCGCAGGGAGGGAGGACACAATGGGATGGTGTACGGCATTTTCCAAGCATAAGAGCAGATGGGCAAACGTCCCCAAGCGATGTAAAGACCTGTTTGAAAAAGCCTTCAAGATAGGCGGTGATTTAGTAATCGTAATCAAGGAATAGACATGAAATATCTTGTAATATGCAAAGACAAGTCAGCGTTCTGGACTGACTATTACACTTTCGATAATATGTGGAATGGTGACACCATCCATTGCGTGATTGATATTGCAGCCGATAAGGTAACGTTTAACGGCTGTGATTGGCAGGAAGTTGAATACGACCATTTGTAATCGACTAACAGAATGGACTTCAACATTATACACAACATGGACTGCCTCGACGGGCTGAGAGCGATGGATGATTGTAGTATCGACTGTTGCGTCACCTCACCTCCATACTTCGCCTTGCGCGATTATGGTTGCAACGGTCAGATAGGCTTAGAGCATTCGCCTGAAGAGTATATCGACAAGCTGGTATCTGTCTTTTCCGAGGTGTTGCGCGTGATGAAGCCTGATGGAACTTGTTGGGTGGTGATTGGTGATACATACGCTGGTTCTTGCAAGGGAGCAGCCAATTATCCTGAAAATGCAAAGAAGTATAAGCAGGGAACGAATGTTGGATCGTTAGACAAAGCAATCGCGTACAAGTTCGTTACGGAAGCTAAAGACCGTGACCTGATAGGCATTCCGTGGATGCTGGCCTTTGCGCTCAGGAGACTTGGATTCTATCTGAGACAGGATATAATTTGGCACAAGACGAATCCGATGCCGGAGCCTGTCAAGTCAAGGTGTGTGAAGTCTCACGAATACATCTTCCTGCTATCCAAGTCGCGGACGTATTATTTCAACAGCGAGGCCATCAAGGAACGTGCCGTGACAGCCTTAAAGCGTTGGGATATTGGAAGCAGACAACGTGGAATACTGGTGCCTGGTCAAAAATACAGTCAATTCAGAGGTGGCTATTATATTCAGAACGAAATGTCAAATAAGAGAGACGTTTGGAGTATTGCGATTAAGACGACCAAAAACCAAAACCATCATGCCACGTTTCCTGAAGAGATTCCTACGAATTGCATTCTTGCCGGATGTCCTGATGGAGGCATTGTCCTCGACCCATTTATGGGATCAGGAACAACGGCTATGGCAGCGCTAAAGACTGGTAGGAACTTTATCGGATTCGAACTAAACACAAACTATTGCTACCTCGCAAACAGGCGGGTGGCAGAATATCAGAAACAGTTAAGACTATTTTGAGATCATGAAAGAAATAAAAAGTATAATTGAAAAGACAACAAATTGTTTCCTACATGGATTGCTTGTAGGTGCAGCAATGATTTGGTTACTATCATGCTCTGGGAATTGTCATGCCCAGACAAGGGCGGAGGTGCTGCAGGAAATCAAGAGGCAGAACATCCCCCACCCTGCCGTCGTGCTCGCTCAGGCAAGGCTTGAGACGGGCAACTTCAAGAGCGACTACTACCTTCGCACGAAGAATCTTTTTGGCATCAAGAAGAAAGGTAAGTACGCAATCTACGACGACTGGCGTGACGGCGTAAGGGAGTACAAGCGTCTGGTGTCGTCACGATACGACGGTGGAAGCTATTACTCCTTCCTCCGCAGAATCAACTACGCCAGCGACCAGAATTACATCGGAAAACTGAAAAAAATACAAGGATATCATTAAACCATTCAAGACCATGAACGAAGTAATAGAGTTCGGCGAAAGCCAAAGGACAATGAGCTCCATCGAAATTGCGGAGCTCACGGGAAAGAACCATTTTGACGTGATGCGCTCCATCCGTAACATGGAGCCGGCATGGGAGAAAGTAAGCCAAAGCAAATTTGCATTGGCCACCTACAAGGATGCACAGGGCAAGGAAAGGCCTTGCTATTTTCTCGACAAGAGGGAATGCCTGTACATCGCCACCAAGTTCAACGACGAGGCCAGGGCAAAGCTTGTCCTGCGATGGGAGGAACTGGAGACAAGGGAACGGCGGAACTTCACCGCCCTGCCCGATTTCTCCAACCCTGCCGCTGCCGCCCGTGCCTGGGCCTGTGAGTATGAGGCGAAGCTGATTGAGGCGAAGCGTGCCGACGCTGCCGAGCAACAGGTGTTCGCACTCTCGCAGGAGATTGAGCAGATGCAGCCGAAGGTCAGCTACTACGACACCATCCTCAACAACAAGTCGACGGTGCTCACCACGCAGATTGCCCTCGACTACGGCATGTCGGCGAAGGCGTTCAACCAGAAGCTGTTCGCCCTCCGCATCCAACACAAGGTAGGCGACCAGTGGATCCTCTACGCCCCCTACCTCTCGCAGGGCTACATGCATTCAAAGCCGATAGAGATTACCCGTCGTGACGGTCATAGGGAAATCAAGTACAACTCGGAGTGGACGCAGAAAGGGCGACTGTTCCTCTACGACGCGTTGAAGAAGCAGAACATCATCCCGTTAATCGAGCAGTAGCACCAGGAAGGAGTAACTTATGACGTACGACGAGATAACACTGTTCCGCAAGTTCCTCAATGGAAAGGGCGTGACGAATAACTTCGAGTATTTCTATGCCAACCACCGCTTCGAGAGAATCAGCATCGACGACTACTACGGGAAGGTTTCGGCGGAGAATGTCATACTGGACGCATTCGACATGGGTTCAGCCGGCAATACCATCTTCAACTTCAAGTACTGGAAGTCCCTCGACGAGAAATGGCAGCGCAAGCTGCGTGAGTTCAGGCTGACGGGGAAAATGGTGGAGGAAGCCACCGTCAAGTGCGCCCATTGCTGCAGGGTGCTTCCGAAGTCCGCCTTTCTGTACCGCTCGAACGGACTGCTCCACAAGCACTGCAAGGAGTGCGAGAGCGGAGAGTGGGACAGGAAGAAGAAAGAGCGCGAAAAGGAGGCAAAGGAGAGAGAGGAACGGGAAAGGCAGACCCGCCAACTGGAGAAGGAGATTAGCGAGAAGCAGGCCAAGCTACAAAGGCTGACAGATGAAAAGACTGATTGGGAGAGACACGACGAGATAGAGAGAGCCCTCAACTATGCCTCCCGCGTATCTGACAAGGAGATAGTGAGCCAAGAACCCGTCAGGAGCACCCAGACGGAGAAGAAGGGGGACTTCACCTTCTTCGACTTCGAGAGGACGAGCAGCCTGGCAAACAACATCGGCCCCAACAAGTTCGCCATCAATAACAAGAAAGGCAACTATACAGTGGTGATGAACATCGAGGACAGCAGGGCCATTATCGACGCAAGCCTGATGCGCCTTCGCCTGAGGCAGGACAACATCACGGGTGCCCTTCATTTCGTTTTCAACGCCACCGTCGGTGCTTCCTGTGTCGTCAGGAACAAGAAGAACGTCACCGTTGCCAACAAGCAGCTGGTGGGGTTCCTGGTCAATGCCCTCGGGTATGAGAGCACGACTGAGCGCATCCTTGTCGACATATCCGACAACCTCTCTCGCACCAGAGACTATGTGACGTTCCTGATCAAGAAACCCAAGAAATAATCTCATGTGTACGATAATGACAAGGGGCGGAGCATTGACTTGGTGGGGAAAGGAACTGCCAAGGGAGGTCGCCTACTGCATCAAGGAGATAGGTCAGGACTGGCGTGAGGTTACCTATAAGGAAATCTTTGCCAGAAAGAAAGCCCAACAGGATGCCAGAATCTCCATGAAAAGAGAACATGAGGAAGTGAGGCCTTGCGCTGTATGGGTGTTCTTCAACGAACACGGCATTAACGACATGTTCTTCAAAGGGTGGTGGATATACTTGCGTACGTTGAGGGGCGACTATGCCCTGAACTTCCGAAATCCGCGTAAAGACCTGGTAATGCAGATTAAGCAGCTCTTCCCTTGCGGATGCATCCCCTTTGATGCAGAGTATGACGAACTTTGGTTTTCCGCTTTCGAGAAGCAGTACCATCGTACTGGGAAAAGAAAGAGGAACGCTATAGCATTCGCCAGATGTCAGTTTAACAAACGTGGATATATCACCAAAATCTTCAAATAAGTACATCGTAGTGAGTAGTGTGTATAGTAGTATTTAATATCATAGTACAACATTATGGCAACAAAGATAGAATGGACTGATAAGACATGGCAACCGATGCACGGCTGCACCAAGGTAAGCTCGGCATGTACCAACTGCTATGCAGAGGTGATGGCCAGGAGGTTGCAGGGCAACCATGTAAGGAGTTATGAGAACGGCTTCAAGCCGACATTGAACCCAGACGTATTGAACGAACCCTACAAGTGGAAGAAGCCAAGTATGGTGTTCGTCTGCTCCATGGGCGACCTGTTCCACCGTGACGTACCCTGTGACTACATCGACCAGGTTATGCAGGTGATACGCGACAATCCACAGCACACCTTCCAGATACTCACAAAGAGGGCTGAGAGAATGGCGAAATATTTCATGGGTGGTGCAAGTGAAGGTGTTCCTCAGAACGCATGGCTGGGTGTCACCTGTGAGAGCTTCAATTACTATGACCGCATCGACTGGCTCAGATGGATTGACAAGGCACCCGTTCGCTTCCTCAGCTGTGAGCCACTTATTGGATATCTGGATAACATTAACCTTGACGGCATTGATTGGGTTATCACTGGAGGCGAGAGCGGATCATGCGCAAGGCACACACCCGCAAACTGCTTCCGTGACCTCAGAGACCGTTGTATCAAAGCCAATGTCCCTTTCTTCTTCAAGCAATGGGGAACATGGGGAGAGGACGGTATCAGGCGCAACAAGAAAGACAACGGCTGCCTGCTCGACGGGAGAGAGTGGAAACAATACCCGACACCAAGGACAAACGACAGGGAGGGAAAGGAATGTTGACGGTTATAGAACGGTTCCATGACTTGATTGAGGACATGGAAGCCTACAAGCGGCAATTCCCGGAAACCGCCGTTCCTTATGCAAGGATTAAGGAGTCTCTGGAAGAACGGGTGAACGATCCTGTCGGCAGCACCTTCGGGCTCAGCATCGCGACAGATTGGGAAGACAAGTGCTATGGTTTCGAGGTGGATAGGGTAACCCCGGAAACTACCGTTTTCAGATATTGTGGAACTTGGAAAACATAAGGAGGCAGACGTATGACGTACGAACGCAAATATGTGACTATATCTGGAAGCAACTATGAATTGTGCATCCTGCAGATTGCAGATGAAACGGGCCTCGATGCCAATCTGGTAGAAGAGAAGGTGAAAGAGCTGTTCCGTGAAGCAGAAGAAAGAGGCGACCTGAAGGACGGCCAGTTGGTAGTCGGCTATATTGCCCAAGTTCCGGACATAAAAGAGGAACTGGAGTCTATGGCTCTGAAGCTTCAAGATATTGCGGATAAGATGTGCTATGTTGAGGATCTGTTGCTCCCTGCAAAGCCAGAATGTCCTCAGTACATCGAGAGGCTGCACCCATACAAGAAGCATGAGAGCCACGGAAAGCGCAATTACTGGCACCGTATCAGGAGCAATCCCCGTCAAAGGTGAGTAACAAGTCAGACAACAAGAAACAACGAGAAATCGAATTTAATCACATAAATTGAAAGAAAGATGAAAAGAGTATTTAAGTACCCTCTCGTCATTGATGACGTAGTAGAAGTAATTATGCCGAAAGGCGCAAAAGTGCTGACCGTTCAAATGCAACATAACGTACCCTGTATTTGGGCTGTTGTCGAGTCTGAAGAAACTGAACTTGAATCACGGTTCTTCCGTATCGCAGGAACCGGGCATGGTATTGTAGATGAGATAGTCGATAACTATATAGATACATTCCAAATGCGTGATGGGCTGTTGGTGTTTCATCTGTTTGAGATAAAGAACTCTTAATATTACAATTATGGAAATAACAAGAAGTAAGACCGTGGTACTGATGCTGTCGCACCACTACCCTAAAACCGCCATCCATGCAGGGAAGCCCACCAACTTCAGGGAGCAGCTGCTGGACGGCCGCAAGATTCACACGTGCCGCGGCCGCTACGACGGCTGGGCTCACAACATCGACAAGGTGAACACCCTCAACTACGTGCTGTCAGTCCGCGAGTGGGACGGCAAGCCCTACGGGAAGGGAGTGAAGCAAAGGGAAATCAAGCAGTACCGCAAGGCGGGCTACCAGCGCATCACCATGAACTACGACCGCGGCACCGACGAGCTGAGGTGCGTCATCGACGGCAAGAGGTTCGACGACATCGAGCAGCTGGCGCGCAACGACGGCATGACGCTCGAGGAGTTCAAGGACTGGTTCTTCGGGCAGGGACTCGACAGGACGGTCTTCAGCGGCGTGATCATCCACTTCACTGACTTCCGCTACAATACAGGGAATAGTACTACCCCATTGTAAGGGTGGTGTATAGTAGTATAATCATAAATAGTACAATCTATATGTCGATAAACAAGGCAATACTGGTCGGGAACGTCGGCGCAGAACCGAAGGTGACGACCTATTCAAGCGGCAAGGTGGCACAGGTATCGCTCGCCACCACGGAGCGGGGGTACACCCTGCAGAACGGCACACAGGTGCCTGAGAGAACTGAGTGGCACAACCTCATAGCATGGGGGAAGACTGCCGAAGTGATGGAACGCTACGTGCACAAGGGCTCCAAGCTCTACGTGGAGGGGAAGATAAAGACACGCTCATACGATGACCGCCAAGGGCGCAAGTGCTACGTGACGGAGATACACATCGACGTGCTTGAATTGCTCGATCCGAAGCAAGCAGCCAACGGCAACCAGCAGCAATCTCCATACGATGACCGAATAAACTTCTGAGACTATGCCGAGAAAAGGTAGAATGAGCCCGGAGGAAAAGTTCGCCATGCTCCTTGCCAGATCCAACACGGGAACCAAGCAGAAGCCATCGCACATAGAGAGCGAGATGCAGCGGTCGTGCAAGAAGTGGTTCGGCCTCCAATATCCCAAGCTGGGCCGCCTGTTGTTCGCCGTTCCCAACGGCGGTGCCAGGAACTCACGCGAGGCAGCCATCATGAAGGCGGAGGGAGTAACCGCCGGAGTGGCAGACATGATACTGCTCATACCCCGTCACGGCTACGGCAGCCTGTGCATTGAGTTCAAGACAAAGGAAGGTCGCCAGTCGGACAGTCAGAAGCTTTGGCAGACAGACGCGGAATCCAACGGAAACAAGTACGTCGTGATACGAAGCGTGGAGCAATTTGTTAATGAAATAAAAAAATATTTGGCTGACTGAGTTTTTTTGGTTTTAAAAGTGCCTATCAAGCACGGAAATTTGTAAATTTGCGCAATTACAAATGTTACATATTAATTAGCAATGGAAGAATTTGTTTTCAGAGGAATGGGCATGATGTACATGCTTTCTGTAGTAGTCATGTTGGCAGTCATCGTTGCCATGGGTGTTGATTTCGTCTCTGGCTGGCGTAAGGCCAAGATACGGGGTGACGAGCATACAAGCTATGCAGCTTCACGGACACTTACGAAGTTCCTAATCTATGAAGGCATCCTGCTCATTGGCGTTTGCATTGACACAATGATACACTTCGTATGGGCAATGCTGATGGATGGGTCATACTTCGTCCCGCTGATGACGATAGTATGGGGTATCATCCTGTGCATTGTAGAGGCATGGAGCGTCAGGGAAAAGGCAGACAAGAAGCAGCGAAAGAGGATGGACGAAGCCGCTGCGGCCCTTGCCCAGATCCTCGACAAGGAAACGGTGCTTGAGATACTGAGAGCCCGGATGAAGAATGAGGAAGCCTCAGACATAGCTGAAGACATATAGACGAAAGAGAGGTCACAAAAAAGAGAGCCGCCGGAAGCCACTCATAAGTTCGCTTCCGGCGGCTCTTCTTGGAAAGGAGAGGCTTCGCTATGGGTTGTCGTCGTCCTCCCCGTCGTCGGTCACGGACGTGCCCATCTGCTCGATGTCGAGGAACGACGCCTTCTTCCTCATGGTGACGGAGTCGAGCGGGAACGCCTTGCTCCTGTTGGGGAGGAAGCGAAGGTGCACCTTGACGATCTTCTCCGAGGTGTAGTCCTCCGCAAGGTCCTCGCCCCTCGACTCCGCGCTCAGGTAGAACGTGCCGAGGTCTCCGAGCCGCACCTTCTTCGAGTCGAGGCACAGTTCCACGAGGCAGTCGCACGCCGCCGTCAGCACCCCCATGATGGTAGCCCTGTCGAAAGGCGAGCCGTGGCTGGAGATGTGGTTTGCGAACTCGTTGGTGGTGAGCGTCTCCGTATGCACGATGCGCCCGTAGGTCTTCCCGAATGCGGTTGAGCCCTTCACGTTGTTCTTGTACTTTCTCGTAATCAGTTTAGACATGGTTTCTTTTTCTTTTAATCGTTAGACATCCTGTTACTTCACTCGCGTAAACGTTTACCGTGTGCAAAGGTACCATTTCCGCACGGCCACGAAAATGGTTCCTTCGGCTTCCATCGCCTTCCGTCCCGTTACGTCCAGTTTCGTCCCACTGACGGCAAGGCGGCACTTTTCCAGTGCCAAACAGGCACTTTTCCACCGCTAAAGCGGCACTTTTCCAAGATTGTGCGGTTATGTCCTGTTATAGGGTGTCTCCGAACCGCCGAATGTGGGCGAAATTCCGTACCTTTGCAGGCGATTAGGCACGCGAATGGAGTTCAAGATACGCGAATACGGAAGGACGGAGCTTGCACTGGCATACTGCCCGGACATCGCCCCGGAATCCGCTTGGAAGAAGTTCAAGCGGTGGATGGAGCTGTACCCCGGCCTGATGGACGGCCTGCGTGCCATCGGCTACAGTCCGCGCACGCGGAGCTTCACGCCCCGACAGGTCCGCCTTATCGTGGAATGCCTCGGCTCTCCTGCCGATTAACAATATTTCTGATACGGAAACGGGCCATAACCAATATGATTATCGCCCGTTTCCTGTGTGGTTATTATCGTCCTATCCTATAGACTTTCTTCTTGTGTTCGTCAATGAACCCGCATGAAGCGACAAGCGGAATCACCTTTTCCTCGTCCACGCTTGTCAGATGGCCTACGACCTCGGCTTTTACCGCTACACTCTTTCTCGCTTTCAGCGTAAACAGCTCGGCACAGTCGAGGCGGCTGTCCTTTTCCAGTATTCCGGGATAATTCTCCTGTTTCAGGGTGTACTGGTATTTCTGCCTGTTAGGGTTATTCTTATAGAAGTCCAGGTTGGAATTGATGAAACACAGTCCGATGGCGTCGCCCTTGGAATTCTTTCCCACGATGACAAAGTACTTGTTGCGGTTCTGATATCCGTTTTTGAGGGTAAGGCCGTCGTTCGCATCCATGTTCTGGTAGACGATATCGCCTACATTCATGTCGGAGCCCGACGAAACCTGCTGCTCTTGCTGAATGGAGGCCTTCAGAGCAGCGAGAGAGCCTTTCGCATCGTCAATCAGCATTGAAGGCGGCTTTTATCAGTTGGACTTCGCGTATGTGGTCGACCATCTGCTTCGAGGCACCGCCTGCTCGGGCAATGTCGATGGTGGTAAGCATGTCCTTCTGCGGATCGTCCTCCATCAAGCCCCTCACCTTGTTGTATGCCTCGTCGTGGGAGAGCTCTGACAAATCCTCAGACCCCATACGCCCATACTTTTCTATAGTTCGGTCGATCTCCTCTTTCTCCATATCGGAGATATAGTCCATGTCAGGCTCATTCACGGCATGTACAATCTGATTGGAATCAACCGCTATGGACGACATAAACTCCGTCAGGTCGTTTCCCTCATCGTCTGGCTCCAGATTGTTCTCAACCAGTTTCACCACTTTGTAGGTAAGGGCTGGCACTGGACCCTTCAGGCGAGCCTTAAACGTGTCCTCCACGAGGCAAAGGCCATTGGTGGCAAGGTATTCACGCTGTGCAAAATACATGATCTTGAACAGCCTGATATAGTCCACGCCATCCTTGAAGTGCTGAAGAATATACAGCACAACAGCCTGAATCTTGCTTATTTGCTCAGGTGATTTCATAAAAGTAATATGTTAATTAGCCACTCTTAATTTTTGCCATTCATTTCCGGTTGCAAAATTACAACATTTATTCGGAATTTCAATGCGTAACGCAATATTTAACATTTAACGCCATTAAATACGAAAGTGCAAATAATGACCGAAGCCGACATTAGCATAAGTGCCCCTCTTGCCAATGTTTATTGATGTTTTATCAAACCTTTCTTTCATTGATTCTTAATGTTTCCCTATACTGCTCGGCTTCAGGCACTTTTATGAACTCAACAGACTTGTCGAAATTAGCCTTCACAACCTGTTCAATTTCTTCAAGTGTGACGTGAAAAAACTCTTTGCGCCCGTTAATCATATTCATCTTCCTATCATCAAAGGCACGATGCAAAGCTGCTTCAAGCTTTGGCGCATCATCACAAAATATCATTGCATGAACGTCAAATTTGAACGGAACAGACGCATCACCAAGTTCATCAACACGCTCCATCGGATCAAGACGACGTGTCATGCCTATTTTATAGACATTCTCACCAAACGATCCAATATTAGAGATGATATACACATATCCAGCTTTTTTATTTGCTTCACGATAATCGATGTCTTTCATTGCAACTTCAAGATCCTCCAGATGGCCTTCGATTTCCGTCTTTTTCTGTAACAACAATTCTCTCTCTGTTTCATCAGCATTGTCAAGTTGCAATTCAATCTTTGCAAGGGCGTTTGTATAATGCTTTTTCTCCTTCTCAATGTCTTTTCTGGCATCTTCGATTTCCTTTGCCAACTTGGCTTCTTCTCTCAACTGTTCACGAATACGTTTCTGTTCTTCTTTCTCCTCTTGTTTCTTAACTGCATATTCGTACGAAAGATTAAGCTCTTCTATTTTGGACTTTACATATTCATTTGTCAAGCGTACACAATTCTTAGAATTCATTTTATTAAGTGCATCTGCAGACTTTTCTATCTTTTCCTTAAATGCGACTATATTGTTAAACTTGACTTTACTAATGAGTACGTCGCATTCATCGTTAAAACAGCGAACTATCTGCTTGATGTTTTGACTGGTCATTGCACGTCCTTTTGCAATACTACCATCAACTGTCCATTCCTTATCACATACAGCAGCGCAATGGTCACGAATCATTCGTTTTTGTTCAGAACGAACTTCGTCGAGACGTTCTTTGTAAAGTTCCAAGTTTGCAAAATCGTATATTGGAGAATACAAGCCGTACTCCTGTAGCAATATTGAATCGTCAAGTTCCACTATCTGATCTTTCTTTTCCTCTATCTCACCAGACAACTTTTCCAATTCGGACTTTAATTCTTCTATGACTTTTTCTAAGCGTGATTTCTCGGTATCAAGATCAGCGATGGCTCGGTACTTTTCCAAACCACTGACTTGTTCCTTTAATAGCTGTATTTCAACTATCTCCTTTTTCTTTAGGAAATCAAATACTCCCATAATAACGCCTATTTTATATCAATTGATAATTCGTGGCCACAGTAAGGGCAAGTGACAGAAGGAGAAATGGCGGAACCAGAATCGCTCTCTCTAAAAAGTTGCCACATTTCTATTCCAAGAGCCTTTGAGAATAATTCTAAGACCTCGAATGTTGCACCCTGATTTCCATTGAGAACGTTACTAACATACTGAGGGGATTTGTCAACCTTCTCTGAGAGGGCTTTAGCAGTGAGTCCCTGGTCTCTCATTATTTCTTTGATGCGCTGGCCAATTGTGACCATATACTCTTTGTTTGTCATATCAAGTATATTAAAAACGAACGCAAAGATACATATTTAATATAAGAGTATAGCAATTTAATATATTAAATATAGTTAAAAGATAGCGTTTTACTATATATAAATTTGGAAGATATAGCGATTTACTATATCTTTGCACCCGAAAAGTCAAACAAAGTAAAACAATAAACAAATAAACTCAAAGAATTATGGAGAATCAAGCAAAGAACCAGGAACAGGACTTCACGATGATTCAGAACGTGGAGCAAGTAAAGATCAACGAGACCACAAAAAAGCTGATGAAGTGTCACGCCATGCTGATGGACATCACCCGCTTCCTTGGCGGCTTCGAGATGAAGGAGTCGAAGGTATACATGCTGGAAGGCGAGACCGAGAACGCACAGAACGCCGTCTTGGAGGCTGAAAAGGAAGTGTCAGCCCTGATGAGCGCCTATTCTGTGAACATTATGTGCGAGACCGATTACAAGTTTATCTGAGCCTATGAGAACGAAGGAGTTTGAGCCGTTAGACGGCATTTGCGTGGGCGACTGGATGGGGCGCAGTGTATCATTGCGTCCAGAACCTACCTCACGACAACATGTTAGAGGTACGCTGAAGGGCGTCATCTTCGAGACGAGAACCAACAAGGGAATTATCCTTACCCTCATCATCGGCGACAGGCTGGTGCAAGTGTTCAGCTGGATGGCCGAGATACGAATGGAACAACGAACAAACAAAAACAAATGCCCATGAAACAGGAAGCATCCCCTACCCCAAAGACGCAATACTGATATGAACGATTATATATTTCACTAATCAAATTATAAACAATGGAAACAGCAATCCAAGTATTCAACAACCCGCAATTCGGAGACATCCGAGTAATAACCGACGAGAATGGACAAATCCTTTTTGTAGGAAAGGATATAGCGAAAGCTCTGGGGTATGCTAACCCTCGAAACGCTTTGAAAGCCCATGTGGATGCAGAGGACAAAACCACCGCCCCGATTCAGGGCAGTGGTTCGAACTACAAAACCCGTGCTGTGCTTATCAACGAGTCTGGCTTCTACGCTCTTGTCCTTTCGTCAAAGTTACCCCAAGCCAAGCGGATCAAGCGTTGGGTGACGAGCGAGGTTCTTCCGGCCATCCGCCGCACTGGAGCCTACGCCGTGCCCAATCCCGCCGTCACCGACAGCACGGAGCATCTGCTGGCAGAGCTGCGCGACACACGCACACAGGATGCCGAGAAGCTGCTGCGCAAGCACGTCAACGCCTTCAATAAGCGGCTGAGGGAGTATGTGACAGAAGGCCGCTATTTCTTAGGCCACAACTACGGCCCTCTGAGCCGTGAGCAGTCGGGAATAGTGCTGCCTCCCGGCATAAGCTTCGAACAGGCTTTGAAGTCGCTCTTCGCCCAGCTCGACGAGGCATTCCTGGCCTTCTATAGCCTGAACCACGGCTTTGCAAAGGGAGAAACAGCCATGCAGATGCGACTGGAGGCAATGAGAGAGCAGATTTCGCTCCTCGGAAAAATGGCTGGCGTCATCTGACGTCGCCGATTCTTAGTTACTTCGTTATCAGGCCCCGGCGGGAAAATCCGCTGGGGCGTTCTTTTTGCCTGTTTGTAAAGCATTTTCAAAACGTCTTTTTTGCCGCGGCAAAATCGCAAATTTGCCGCCATGTTTGCCGATATATTTGCCGCTACTTTTGCCGCGGCGTTTGCCGAATATTTTGCCGCGTCATTTGCCGCAGCAAAAAGACCACGTTAAGAGCTGTTAAGAATGTTAACGGAAATCGGTTTTGCCGCTATTTTTGCCGCGACAAATTTCACGAAGATAGGGCGTTTCGGAGGATTTAGTTAAAATTGGCATGAAAAACAGCTTTTTTTTAACGAAAAATTAACACGTTAAATTCTGTTAATTCGGTGAACAGCCGTTAAATCCTCGCGCGCGTACATGATGTGCGTATGCGCACGGTTATACTCTATATAATATATTATTATTTACTAATAGATATAGGGGGTTATAGGGGGAAAGAAAAAAAACTGATCCTTGTACTTGGTACTTGCTCATGGTACCATTTCCATACATTATTTATAATTCAAGTGCTTAAAAGCAAACGCAAAAACCGCAAAAACAAGGGTTTATGTAAGTTATAAGCATAATTTAATAGTGCTTTTTAGGCACTTTTGCGAAAATTTGCTTATTTTTGTGCCAAATAATCAGAAAACACGGATATGAAGTACAGCGAACAGACCATCGCCGCCATAGCGGATGCCATCAAGGACGGCGAGACCGTCGAGACCGCCTGCAAGATAGCCGGGATTACCAAGACCACCTTCTACGAATGGATGGCGGACGAGGGAAAAACGGACTTTGCTGACGCCATAAAAAAGGCCAAGGACGAGTTCCAGAAGACGATCGTCGGCAGGCTGGAGCACTCCCTTTGGAAGAAGGCGCTCGGCTTCGAGTTCGAGGAGAGGAAGACGGAGACCAACAAGGATGGTGTGACTACCAAGAAGACTGTAGTCAAGAAATACTATCCCCCCGACACCGCTGCCCTGATATTCGCCCTTACAAACGTAGCTCCCGAGCAGTGGAAGAACCGCCAGAACATAGAGGCGACGGGCAGGGACGGGAGAGACCTATACCCCCGCCAGAGCATCGACATGGACAAGCTGACGGCCGAGCAGCGTGAGCTCCTGCTTTCCATCGGCACGGAAATCATCAACAGGAAGGAATGAGCATCGACTATACGGAGCTGGCAATAGCAGCGGTGGCAGACGAGTGCAGGAGGAGCTTCTTCTACTTCGTCAGGACCTTCTGGGACGTCATCATCAAGGAGGAGCCCGTGTACAACTGGCACATCCCCTACCTTTGCGGTGAGCTCCAGAGGCTTTCCGTGTCCATCGTGGAGCGACGGCCGAAGCCGTATGACCTCATCATCAACATTCCCCCTGGCACCACCAAGTCCACCATCGTGACCGTGATGTGGCCCGTATGGCTGTGGACGCAGGACCCCAGCATCCGCATCATCACCAACTCATATTCTGGTGCCCTCTCCATCGACCATGCCACCAAGAGCAAGGACATCATCGAGAGCGACAAGTTCAGGATGCTGTACCCGGAGATAAGGATACGCCGCGACAAGAGCGGCAAGCAGAACTATGAGAACACCGAGACGGGCTACCGCTACGCCACCTCCACGGGTGCCACCATCACTGGCTTCCACGCGCACGTCATCATCAATGACGACCCCGTGAACCCCAAGCAGGCCGAATCGGAGCAGATGCGAACCGCCGCAAACGAGCACACTAAGACACTTTCCTCACGTAAGGTTGACAAGGCCAATACGCCTGTGGTCACCATCATGCAGCGACTCCATGAGGAAGACGTGACCGGCTACCTGTTGAAGAAGAAGGGCGAGAACATCCGCCACATCTGCCTCCCCGCCGAGCTTTCGGACAACGTAAGGCCCGCGGAGCTGAGAAGCAACTACGTGGACGGGCTCCTCGACCCCGTGCGACTTCCGAGGAAGGTTCTTGAGGAAGCCAAGACTGACCTCGGCAGCAGGGGCTACGCCGGGCAGTACGAACAGACGCCGACGGCAGCTGGCGGCAACATCATCAAGGAGTCCTGGTTCAGGCACGTCAGCAAGGCCGACTACCACGCCCTGCATTTCCGTGAGCCTGTACACTTCTTCCTCGACACGGCCTACAACAAGAAGCAGAAGAGCGACAACGACCCCTCTGGCATCCTCGGGGCGTGCAAGATACGGAACAACATCTACATCACCTGCGCACAGAAGGTTTACAAGGAGTTCCCCGACCTGATACGGTTCCTGCCAGAGTTCATGGCGGCGAACGACGCCAGCGGCGAGAGCACGCTGAGGATAGAGCCGAAGGCAAACGGAATGAGCGTCTGCCAGCAGCTGCAGGAGGTGAGCTCGCTCAACGTCACCTACACCCCATCCCCCACCGACGCGAAGGACACGCGCCTCTATGCCGTCGCCCCGAAGGTGGAGTGCGGACGCGTTTACTTGGTGGAGGGCGACTGGAACGAAGAGTTCATTGACGAGGTCTGCGGCTTCCCCGCCAAGACCCACGACGAATACGTCGACATCCTCGGCTATGCCATCAACTATTTCACGGAGGAAAGCTTCGAGGTGCCCGAGTATGCCGGCAGCATGTTAGCGATAACGTAGTAGTAACAATAAAAAACAAACAACCATGTCGATTATCAACCAAATCACCAACCTGTTCAACGCTGCGGTTGGAAGGAACCAGGACTTCGAGCAACTCATCGAGGCCCGTGACATCAACAGAGTTAAGAGCCTCATGGACAGCCACCGCGAGGAGGCGGAGGAAGCCATGAGGGAGTACGACCCGGAGACCCATCCCATCATGAGCCGAAAGGACAAGGTGCTGAAGGACCTGAAGGGCAACCGCAAGGGCACGCTCACGCGGTGGAAGCTGCCAGTGGGCTACCCCATGTACATCAACGAGATTTCCCTCGTGTTCCTCTTCGGCCAGCCCGTGAAGTGGAAGCAGAAGAGCGAGTCCGCGGACGAAGGCTTCCAGGCATACACGAAGCTGCTGAAGAAGATGCACTTCAACAGCAAGATTCGCCAGTGCAAGCGACTGGCTGGATCGGAGACGGAGTCGGCCATGCTGTTCCGCGTGTTCCGCAACAAGAAAGGGGAGCCCGACTGCCAGATTCGCGTGCTCGCGAACTCCAAGCACGACGAGATTTACACCCGCTGGGACGTGTACGAGAACCTCATCACGTTCGCATGGGGCCATTACGGCAAGGACATTGCCGGGAAGACCACCTATCACCTCGACATCTTCACCGACTCCGTCATCTACCATTGCACGCAGGGCTTGTTCGGCTGGGAGGTAGAGGAGGAGGACAACCCCATCGGCAAGATTCCAGTCATCTACTTCAGCCAGAAGAAGGAATGGGACGGTGTGCAGAAGCTGATAGACCGCGAGGAATACGTGGCATCGAGACGGGCGGACACCAACGACTACTTCTCCGACCCGTACCTCGTCATCAAGGCTGCGCTGCTCAAGTCGATGCCCGACAAGGAGATGGAGAACAAGACGCTCGTGGCCAGCGACAACGTGGAGGACGTGAGCAAGCTTGCAGGGTTCCTCACCTGGGACGGGCAGAACGAAAGCAAGAAGGACGAGCTGGAGTGGCTGCGCCACCACATCCTCACCAAGACGTTCACGCCAGACATCGACTGGAGCCAGTTCAAGGGCATGTCGCAGATGTCCGGCAAGGCGCTGAAACAGATGATGCTCCTCGCCGACATCAAGGCGACCAAGCACAAGGAGAACTACGACGAGATGCTCGACCGCGCCGCGTCGCTCGTCATCGCCATCATGGCGAACGTGCTCTACATCACCAAGACGGAGTACAACCTTGGCGAGCTGGAGGTTGACCACGACTACCAGGAGCCGTTCGGCGAGGACATCGCGGAGGTAATCAAGAACATCAACGAGTCCATCGACGGAGGCACCATGTCGGAGGAGAGCGGCATCGAGCAGAACCCGCTCATCAAGGACAAGGAGCTGGAGAAAAACCGCCTCAAGGAACAGAGGGAGGAGAAGGCCAGGCAGCAGGGCGACCTATTCGGGGGCACCCAGGACAGGGACGACGTATTCGGAGGGGCTAAGTGATGGCTGCAGGGAGAGCGAGGAAACAGGGCGGCGTCAATGGCGTCCGTCACCTGTGCCGTGACTGCGAGAACAGCTACGACTGGCACGAGAAGAGCGTCAAGGGCGAGTTCTTCATGTGCCGTTGCCCCCATCACAGGTTCAGCAGGTTCCTCAACCATGACGGATGTGACGAACACTTTAAGCCGAGAATGAAATGAGAGACGACAAGAGGAAGAAGGCGGAAGCCGCAATCATGCAGTACATCAACGGGCTGTTCGGCCGGACCGAGGGCTATGCGTCTGCCGTGAGCAGGCACTTCACGTCTGCCGTGAACGCCCTGCTCGACCTTGCGGCAAAGGTTGACATGGAGCCCGACGAGGTGTTCTACTTCGCCGACCACAAGCGGCTGTCCGCCAAGGCGACCGCCATCCTCCGAGGGCTCTACAGCGCCGTGTACCAGGAAATCAGGAACGGCGTGACAGCCGAATGGGACAACGCCAACGCCGCCACCGACCTGATGCTCACAAGGCTGTTCGGCAAGGAACTGCAAGAGGACAACCACTTTGCACGGTGGTTTGCCCGTAACCAGGAGGCCATGGACTCGTTCTTCAGCCGAAAGGACGTTCACGGTGGCCTGAACCTCTCGCAGAAGGTGTGGAAGTACACCAGCCAGTTCAAGGAGGAAATGGAGTTGGCATTGTCTGCCAGCCTCGGCCGTGGTGACTCGGCAGCCACCGTGTCGCGCCACGTGCGCCAGTACCTCAAGGAACCCGACAAGCTGTTCCGACGGGTGCGAGACGCCAATGGTAACCTGAAGCTGTCGAAGCGTGCCGCGGCGTACCACCCCGGACGAGGCGAGTACCGCAGCAGCTACAAGAACGCCATGCGTCTTGCGAGGACGGAGACGAACTCCGCCTACCGTGCCGCCGACTGTGACCGCTGGGGCAACATCCCGTTTGTCGTGGGCATTGAGGTGAAGCGATCCAACCATCCGTTCGGCTGTGAGGTGTGCGAGCTCCTGAAAGGCAAGTACCCCAAGGACTTCGTGTTCACGGGATGGCATCCGCAGTGCCGATGCTACATCGTACCCGTCATGGCGTCGGAGAAGGAAAGGATGGCTTACCACCGTGCCATACTGAAAGGCGAGGACGTGAGCGACTGGCACTTCAATGACGAGATTACCGAGCCGCACGATGGGTTCAATAAATGGATTGGGGAGAACCAGGAGCGAATCGGTGAAGCAAGGCAGCGCGGAACGCTGCCCTACTGGATAAAGGATAACCCGAAGTATGTGGGGTTTGAACAACTACATAGAAATAAGATGGCGTTGCAACATACTGAAATCATTGGAACTTCTGAACTGACAACCAAAGAACTCAACCAACTATCTGGCAACATAAGGGAATTGTCGAAAAAGGCAGGAATATTTGGTAAAGACTACGAAATAGAATTCTCCGAGTTTTCGGATGGCACACTCATGCAATGGAAGGATGGAAAGCTGACCATTTCAACTGTCAGGCATCAGCTGGAGGATGGAACAGTATTCTGCCCAACAGAGAACCTCCGCTCTGCCATCAGGAAACTTCAAAGAGGAGATACGCTTGAATTCAATGAAGAATACAGTATTGAGAGTCTGTTCCACGAGAGTGTTCACGCACGAGCAACACGGAAGACAGCTATCATAGCTGGAAGTATGGACGAAAAAATAATGGAGACATGTACACAGCTATATGCCCGCGACAGATACGTGAAAATCCTAAAAGCTTACAAAGTCGATGCCGTTAACTTTGAGCGCATTATGACTGATGGATTGGGGTATAATTTAGAATGCTCCAAGTTGCGCGGATTCTTCATTAAGAATGGAGAATTACAAGTAGGTGAACTCATCAATATCGCCAATGAGACGGAGAGCGGAACACGGATAATGATGAAGAAACTTATTGGAATTGGATTGACAGAGAAAGATGCAAGGTCTATCCTGAGAAACTTTCTTAAATAGCGTAGTCGTGGTAGCAAGTACCAAAAACCTTATGCACGTCGTTAGGAATCAAATCTGCATATTTTTTAGCAGTTGTAAGGTCGTGACGATAACGATAAAGTCGATAGATAAGACCGTAATGTTCAGTCTGAGTCCAATCTTCGAAATCATCCAAGGTACTATCAGCAAAGCCAAGCACGGCTTCACGTTCCTTTTTTGTGATATTATGGTCAAATATTGTTTCCATGCCGCAAATATACGATTTATAATTGAAACTACCAAATAAAAGTTGCAGGAGGTGGCTATTTACCACCCCTGCTTTTTGTATTCATACTCGCAGGGACAAGAATTCCCTGCCTGATGATGCACTTTTTGTTCTCGTACGGCTCTTTAGAGAGCTTTACGCAGTTCAAAAGAGTCTTGTAAGTGATTCCCACTACCTCGTTTGATAAAACGTCATACACGGCCTTTTTCGAGCCAAAGTAAAAATGCTTTGGCCTGTCTCCCGGCTCTTTCAGTTCCACATGGATAACTTTTCGTGTCTTCATTGCTTTTTGCTTTTGAGTCTTTCAATGAGTGCGTCAGCATATTGTATCGCCTGTTCTGAGACAGCATCTGGTATGGTCTTTCCTGCGTACTGGTCACCGATACCATGGCCACTCATGAGAATGGTGCGTGTCGTTTCAGCGCAATATGGAAGGACAGTCCGGGCTATCTCATACCTGCGCTGTTCCCAATCAATATTACTGTCACTCGTTTCTTGCACAAGTTCCACCTCTTCCGGACTGAGTTCTATGGGGCTACCGTAGCTGTCACATGTATTGAGTGTTATCTTGGCATAGGGTGCTAAATTCACCAGTTCGCCAGTCTTCTTGATTCTTGCTTTCATTGTTTTACTTGATGTTTAGAATTCTTTTTGCTGCATAGATGGCATTGTCCGTTAGCTGGCGCTGCCATGCCTGGTTAAATCGTGACCACTTGAAAGCAGATCCTTTCAACTTTGCCCTCAGTTCCTCTTCGGGAATCTCGTTGAAGTGGAGCCTCAGACGTTCCTCGCTGTAGCAATATTCGATGCTGCCCCATTCATATTCCTCTGTCCTATCCTCGGTGTTGACCATCTTCGTGAGGCGGTCGATGCGCGCCTGTGTGTCCTTAATCTTGGCATTGTTGTTAGTAAGCTGGAATGGCGCAAAGCCTTTCCCCCACCATCCAGCGTCCCCCATCAACAACATTGCATCCTTTTCGCTGATGCCAAGATTCTCCAGTTCCTCCAGCTTCTCGATATCCGGCATCTTCTTTCGGATCACCGCATTGGCTTTCTTCATCCGCTCCTGAAGCTCGGTCAGCCTGTCAACCTTCTCTTGCAGGCGCTCGATTTCTTCCCAGCCCGTCAAGCGGTGCTGTCGGTTGAGACGCTTGATGACACGCTTCACCCAGTCGTTCAGTTTCTCACGGGCCGAGCGCTCCCACTCCAGATACTTGCGGTTTCTCGCCGTCGGGAACTTTGCAGGTCCTGTCACCGCAGGGCTGGCACACCTTGACTGAGCGTGCAGCCAGTGGCGGAACAGTTCGATGAAACGTTTCTCATACTCCTCATGGAATTCCTCTGGTATCTTCGAGAGGAAATCACTCAGTTCACTCTCGCAGCAGTTCAGCAACACTTCGCCAGCCCTCTCAGGGTCGAAACTGCTCCACCTATTGGCCTCGTAAGCCTCTTTCTTCAATGCCTCTACTGAGGCGCGTCTTGTAATCTGTGCCATGTCGCTATCTTATTTGTTTGTTAGTGCATACCAACACGTCACCCACGATGAAGTCACCATCATACAGTAAACTTTCAGCCAGTTCCGTTGCCTTGTCATTCACGGGAAGACCTTCAAACTTGCCTTCCTCGTTCATCACAATCACCTCTCCGTCATCATTCATCAAGTAGAAAAGCTGGATGTAGCCACCCACAATCTTCTGCATTTCCTCGAGTTGGAAATCCGTGCCGTTCTTCGGCTCTACGGGAATAATCTCACCGTTTGTCTTAATAATTCTTGCCATATCAATATTGCGTTTATTGTGGGGAGTTGGTTAGGCTCCCCGTTACCTATGTTATTTGTTTGACAATACGTTTATCAGTAATTCTCTGTCAGCTTCCCAAAGGTTGTAGCCTTTCTCAATCTTCCTGCGTAGGTACTCAGAAGATCCGAGCATTTCGATGGCCTTGGCTCTGAGGTCTGTTGCCGACCATTTCTCAGCCTGCTCAATCAGGAAGTCGGCCATTCCGTCATAGACGCTTGCCTTTGGCTCCAGTTCCTGAATCCGCTTGTAGTATTCAGAGAGTTTCTGTGTGTTCTCGTCAATAACACTTTCAAGCTCCTTTACTCTCAAATGGTTGTTTGCAGCATCCTTACACATGGCATCGTAGGCTTTCTGGATGCCTCCGTTCTTCTTCCACTGCTTGCACCAATCATCCTTGTCGAGATTGCTGTGTTCGTACTCCGGCTCTATCTCCTTGTGATAGTAGTCGTCTGTTGGTGTGAAACCCGTCCAGTCGATAAATTCCTTGATTAACATAACTCTTTGCTTTACTTGTTCATTAACTTGTTAAAATACTTTTGGGTGTCCTCTGCGCTTGCTTCACTGCAGATTTCAGCCGGGTAGATGAAATCATCGTCATCCCCTTGGTCATTGAGTTTCAGTTCGCCGTCAATGACGCATGATGAAAGAAGATAGGCATCGTAGCCGAAGTCATCTTTCGTGTAACCGCCAATCATTCCCTGGTGCCATCTGATTCCATCGAGATAGACAACCGTTCCAAGTTTTAGCTTTTCCATGTCTGATAATTACTTGTTAATAAAAAGGTTGATGTACTTTGCCAGTCCGTACATAACGATTCCGCTGTTCATGTCATTCGACTTCCTGGCGACAAAGTTTCTCATGCCACGCTCCGTCTTGAAGCTCTTGGTCTTTCCCGTGATAAATAATACCTTAAATTCCATATCTGTATTGCGTTTTGTTGTGTGCTTATTAAGCACGTTTGGTGTTGCAAATTTATAGAATATGTTTAATATATGCAAGTATTTAAGCTAAATATTTAAATTTAAGGCAAATATTTAAGAAAGTTTAACTTTATAATTAATTCAAAATAATAATGCTTATTAAGCACCTTTTCGAAAAATATGTCTATATTTGTACCCGTTTACATTTCCTTAATTACAATGAACAAGAAATTACTTAAGGCTCTGCAAGACAAGTGCAAGGACTTTGGATTGACAGACAAGGCAATCGAGGAGCTGGCCGAGTCAGCTTCCGAGGGTCTCAGCGATGAGTCCTCAGACGAGGACATCGAGAATGCTGCGGATTCTCTCATTCCAACTGCAAAGATTATTCAGGGGGAGATTACGAGGAAGACGCGCAAACAGGCTTCCAAGACTAAGACCACGACCAAAAAGGCTGGGGATGATGACGACGAGGGAGCAGGTGACGACGATGAGGGCAACGATGACGGCAAGAATCCCCCTTCGTGGTTCCGCAAATACAAGAAGCAGAACGACGAGGCCATCAAGGCATTGCAGGATGAAAATGCTGCACTGAAAGCTGAGAAGGCCAAGGGTGAGCGTCAGACAGCCATCACTCTGAAAGCGAAAGAGCTTAGAATCCCCGACTTCCTCATGAAGCGTTTCAGCATTGCCGATGACGCAGACATCGAGCAGGAGTTGAAGGAGTACAAGCAGGAGCTGGTCACAAACAAGCTGATGCCTGCCGAAAAGGCGGACATCTTATCATCCTCTCAAAAGGCAATGGAGGATGATGCCGAAGAGTGGGCCAAATCATTGCCTGACAACAAGTAAAACCATTAGTGTAAGATGATTACATTCGCATCTGAATCCTACACGAAGCACCCGAACCCTTTCTGGCGCCAGGAGCGTAGAATCCTGCCAGCAGGTTTCAAGCCCGTGCAGGAGTTCCCCGTAGGTACGAAAATCTACCGAGGGGCATGGGTGAAGGTTCTTGCCGGACTGACTTGCGGCGTCACCAAGGTGGCTCAGGTCCTGACTGGCGGCACCACCACGAAGCCAAGGGTTGCGAAGGGTGGCTATTTCCAGGTTGGTGACGTTGTTATGGATCTGTCCAACAACGCCAAGACGACAACCGTCAAGGCCATCGACACCAGCAACCCCGACTATGACGTGCTGACTCTCAATGCTGCTATCTCCACGCTTGCAGAGGGTCACTTCATTCAGGAAGCGAACGAGTATGGCTACATCGACGCAGAGAGCACAACAGAGGGAGCCTTGAAGATTGTCGCCTCCGGCGCAACCACAGGGCAGGTAAACCTCGCCGACGTGACTCCCTACCTCGGTGAAAAGACCCTCGCTGCTAACGACTATGTTGTGCTGCAGAGCGCCACGCCTAAGTTCATTCCTAACAGCGTGCTTGCCGAAGACGAGGAATTCGTCAAGGAGCGTTATCCCGCTCTGGCACCGGCGTATGACGCTGTTCTTCTGAAAGACATTCTCCCGCCGTTCCCCGAGGAATGGCTGATTGAGGGTGGTTATGCACTCAAAACAAATCCTAACATCAAAGTAATCGAGCAGTAACTATGCCAGAACTCAGTTCTCTTTTTGGCGAACTCACGAAGAACGTGCAGATTCGCATCGACAAGGCTTCTGAGCTGCAGAAGCGACTGTTTGACCAGGTGCTCTACACCCGATGGCTCGACTGGGATGACCCAACCATCGGACTGGACTTCGAGGAACTTGTGGGCAAGTACAACATCACCGTTGTAGCTCCCACTATCGGCATTGATGCCAAGGATCCTATCTTGCAGACGGAAGGCTTGGAGACCATCAAGAAGAGCGTGATGAACCACGCCCTCACGTTGCCTCTGAGCATGAAGGACTATCGCAAGATGCTCCAGATTCTCGACTCCAAGAGCCTCAGTGACAAGCAGAAGAGCCGCCAGCTCATCAACCTCATGTGGGGCAACGTACAGACGGTTGTCAACGCAGTAGAGGGTAAGATTGACATGATTTTCCTCGGTATGCTCTCCAATCACGGCGTATTCACCTTCGACGAGAACAACAACCCCGAGGGCCCGATCCGTGGCGGCATCAGCATGAACTTCCCGCAGGCCAACCTTGCCACAAGTAAGGTGGAATGGACGGAGGCCAACCTCGACACCGTTGACCCGATGGAAGACGTTTTCGAGCTGATTGACGCTGCCGAGGACAAGACCAGCCTCTCCACCATCCTCTGTGCTCCTTCGCGCATCAGCTACATGTGCCGCTGCAAGAAGATGAAGCAGATGATTTGGGGTACCGACAAGTCCTCGAAGATTGTCACCTTGAAGGACATCAACGAGTACATGCAGAGCAACGACTATCCCACCTTCGAGAAGGTGCGCCGCCGCCTGCGTGTGCAGAAGGGCCGTCAGTTCCTGAGCTACAACCCGTGGAACGAGAAGAACCTGGTGGGCATCCCTGCCGGTAAGCTCGGAACCGTCAAGAACGCCTACGCTGACAATGAGCTGAAGCAGGAGGCCGATGTTGCCTACAGCAACTATGGTCGCATCCGCATCAGCCAGTGGAACGTGGGCGAGACCAAGGGCGACAACCACGGTGAGTTTACCAAGGCTCAGTCCCTCTCTTTGCCCATCATTACTGAAGGAATGGATATCTATACCCTCAAGACTCAGCAGTGATGTACAGAACTAACTTGGAAGCACTCAGGGCGAAGTGCAAGCTGATATGCAACACCTGCTATGTGGACGATGACGTACTGAAGGACGTACTTATTGAAAACGGCATCCATCCAGATGACAGTGCCTCGGCTGGAAACGCAGACCTGTTCAAGGCGGCAATCATTGTCGTCAGGGGATGGGTGGAGACGGCACGTAGCGAGGGTGGAATCAGCGCCAGCATCGACCGCGAGGCGGTGGACAAGAACATCCTCTTCTGGTGCCAGCGGTTCGGCCTGGATGCTTCCGAGTATCTCTCTGAAAGTATGACCGTGATACAGGACGGGTCTAACATGTACTGATATGCGTACCAACGGAACCATGACATACAGGCTGTGCGCCACGGAAGGGCAGTTCGACGAGGATGGCCAGCCCATCGCCGCCGACTCCGTGTGGAGCGAGCCCGTACGCTGTTTCATCAAGACGAACACCCACGACAACAAGGGTACGAGCGTCAGCGGGACTTTCACGCATGAGGCATACGAAGTGCTGATTGAGCGGATTCCCGAAGGCCTCGATACTGACACAGTGAGACTCGTCAGGGGGAACAGGGAGCTTGGCGAGTTCAAGGTGCAGGACATTCAGGACGTGTCTCTCGACAGGATTAGGATCATTGTCTGACATGGGGATTCAACTCAAATACTCATTTGATTTAGACGCCTTGGGGGATGTCGTTACCGAGAACGTCAGGAAATCCATCGTCAGCGTACTTACCGACGTGGGCATGCAATGCATCGCAGAGGCAAGGAGCAACGGTAACTACGAAGACCAGACAGGTAACCTGCGTTCGTCCATCGGCTTTGCCGTAGTGGTTGACGGTAAAATAGTTACCAAAAGCGGTTTCACCCAAGTACAGGGACGTGGCGAGAACATGGCACTTGTAAGATACAAGACCAAAGCTGGCAAAGAGGTGAAGTTTTGGGCTAAGGGTAAAAGCGGGGATGGTTCAGAAGGAGTAAGGCAAGGCGAACAACTCCTTGACAAACTTGCATCGGAACATTCCACTGGTATCTGCCTAATTGTCGCAGCCGGCATGAGCTACGCCGTCTATGTCGAGGGTCGTGGAAAAAACGTACTGACATCTGCCAAACTCCTGTCTGAGCGAGTGATTCCTGATATGTTTCAGCAACTTGGTATCAAAGTGAGAAAGAAATGAGCGACATCAAGACCGGGACACAGATTGAGAAGGACTTCTTCCATTTCGTAAAGGAGAGCTCGATTGCCTCCACCATAAGGGGAAAGGTCTATCGTGACGGAACGAGACCGAGGAACTCCAAGGCCGAGGATGCCGTTGTCATCTTCACAAGCGGGTTGGACGGACAGATCCAGGACGGTGTTGTGGTGCTCAACGTGTTCGTTCCAAAGAAGCCCTTCGGGAAGGACACCGAGCCAGTGAAGGATATCGGGCGTGTAGATGAACTTGAACAGCTCATTCGAGACTGGTTGAGGTTCTGGGACAATACGGAATATCTCATCGTGTCAAGGGACAGGCCGACCATTCGTTCCTATGAAGACCCTGAAACCCACGAGACATACATTCATGCAAGATTGAAATTTAGAAGATGTGCTGAATAAAAAAAATTACCATGGCAAAGAAAAAGAAAATACTGGGATGGGGCGATTGTACTGGCAAGTGCACGCCCGTTAGCGGCGACCCCGAGTCCTATGACGACATCGTGGAGAACTCCGCCTCCCTCTCCGTAGAAGAAGGTGAGGAACAGGAGGCTAACGTCGAGGGCGGTAAGGCCGAAGGCCGCAAGCAAGCCCCGGACAAGTACCTCATCGAATTTGACCGACGCATCGGTGATGTAGACGAGGTCAAGGTAGGCTTTGTGGAGGATGCCGGCGATTGCGCCATCATCCCGAAGAATGTTGGAGCCGTATATGCCGAACTGAAAGACTGCTCGCGTAAGATTACGCTGAAGCAAGACTCTACCGACGGACTTGTGGCTCACTACCTGTACAAGACAAAGGGTAGCACTGACTCGGAGGGGAACCTTGACGACGTTCTCATCAAGGAGCACGATTCCGCAGACGAGAGCTACACTGCCGTTGAGTCCACCTCTGGCAAGAATCCACGCGAGGAAGGCTGGTATATCAAGAATGGCGACGTTTACATCCACTCTTGGGACAAGGAGCCAGCTCAAGGCACCACCTACTACGAGCTCGGGTAGGCTTTTTCATTTACCCTTGCCGACCGGGGTTTATCGGTCGGCATTATATCGCGGTGTGGAGCAGTTGGCAGCTCGCTTGGCTCATAACCAAGAGGTCGGGGGTTCGAGTCCTCCCTCCGCAACTCTATGGCAAACAGGAAAATGGGAAACAGGGAACTTGACAGGGAACTTGCGGATATCATAACTGCAAGGCCTCACGATTTTTCCGTAGGGCGCAAGCACCTGCGCCTCTTCCCCGTCACACTTGCCAAGAAGTGCAAGTTGCAACCATATCTTGATGCCATTGGCGCCAACACCAAGGCGCTAATGATGAATCCCTACCTCGAGGCACTCCGCATCGTAAGCGGACACCGTAGGGAATGCTGCTCCATCCTGGCTATCCATACCGCCCCGAACACCTACAAGGATCTGCACGACAAGCAGAGCCTGGCAGTCCGCAGGAACTTGATAAACAAATTGTCCGACGGTGACTTGTCGGCTTTGATGATTGAGGTTCTCATGGCAGACAAGACGGAACAGGTAATAGCGCACCTTGGACTCGACCGCGAACACGAGAGAGTCAGAAAGGTAATGGCCGTTAAAAAAGGGAGCAAGAACAACCTGACCTTCGGCGGACTTACCATTTTCGGTTCGTTCATTGGACCGCTGAAGGAAATCGGGTACAGTGACGATGAAATACTTTTCGAACGCCCCTACTCCTTCCTGCGCCTAATGCTTGCAGACAAGATGACATCCATATACTTGAGCGACGACGAACTGCAAGGCGTAAGTGAGGAAGATGGCGGAACAATGATTGACGGAAACGACCCGGACTCATTCGGGAAGCTGAAGTCTATGCTTAAACGTGTAAAATTCAACTGACCATGGACGACGAAGTACTGTCATTCTCTGCCGAATTGGAGGAAAAGGGGTTTGTCGAAGGCATGAACAAACTCCTGGAAGCAATTCACGGCATGGCAGAGGAAGTGAAGAAGACGGGCATGACCGTTGACCAGTTCTCTACCAAGGCTCTTGCCTCATTCGACACCATGACTGCAGCTATCAACCGTCAGGCCCAGGCACAGGGCAGGGCTGGCAAGGCTGGGCGTGACGCCTCCGAGGCAGAACGCCAAGGTGCCGACAATGCTACAGAGGCCATCGGCAGGACTGGCAGGGCAACCGACGAACTCGGCAGGAAGCTGCAGAAGGCAGGCGACGAGGGTTCCGTAAGCTTCGGCAAGATGGCAAAATACGCCGCAGGGTTCTTCACGCTGCAGAAGGCCAAGGAGTTCGGGCAAAAGATGTTCGACGTCCGCAAGGAGATGGAAAGCCTGCAAGTATCGTTCGAGACGCTTGCGGGAGCTGATGTCGGCAAGCAACTGTATGAGGACATCAAGCAATTCACCCTTAACACCCCAATGATGATGGGTGACTTTGCGAAGGGCGCGCAAACATTACTCGGCTTCAACATCGAGGCGCAGAAGGTGATGCCCATATTAAAGCAGATAGGCGATATCAGCATGGGCGACTCGCAGAAATTCAATTCTCTCACCCTTGCTTTTGCACAAATGTCGTCAACTGGCAAGTTGATGGGACAGGACTTGCTGCAGATGATTAACGCCGGCTTCAATCCCCTTGTGGTCATCAGCGAGAAAACGGGAAAGTCAGTAGCCGAGCTGAAAGACGAGATGTCGAAGGGTGCCATTTCCGTAGAGATGGTGGAAGAGGCATTCCGCAGCGCGACGGAAGAGGGCGGAAAGTTCCATGGAATGCTCGAGCAACAGTCCAAGACTCTCGGGGGCGCATACTCCAACCTGCTTGGTGCCATCGACGAGATGTTCAACGAGATTGGCGAGAAGTCGGAGGGAATAATGGCTGGTGCCATCGATACGGCTACGCTTCTTGCACGGAACTACGAAATGGTAGGCAAGGTGATTATTGGGTTGGTTGCCACGTATGGAACCTATAAGGCAGCAGTGATGACCGTTACAGCTGTCGAGAGGATACAGGCGCTGTCGCGACTTGCCCACATCAAGCAAATGACGCTACTTCAGTTGGCCACAGACATCCTGACAAGGAAAACTGCCCTGCTGAATGCTACAATGCTCGCAAATCCTTATGTGCTTGCAGCTACGGCAATAGGTGCGCTGGTAAGTGCAATGGTCATCGGTATCAAGCACACGGACGTGCTCGCAGACGGGCAGAAGAAACTCAACGAGACCTATGCCGAAGCCGAGGGTGCAGCCGCAAAGGAGCAGAGAAAGATTGACGATCTGTTCGGCACACTTAGAAAGGCTAAAAATGGTACCGAAGAGTGGAAGAATGCGAAGAGCGCAATACTGAGTCAATACGGAGGCTATCTGAAAAGACTTGGTACTGAAGTCAGTAGTCTGAAGGACGTGGAAAGTGCCTACCGTGCAGTAAGTCGTGCAGCAAGGGATGCCGCTATGGCTCGCGGTATGGAGGCTGCTATCGGCAACATCAACAATGACTACGGTGACACTTATTCGAAGAACTTCGACAAGATACGCAACAGCCTAAAGTCTCGGTACGGCGAGGATTTTGCATCAAAGCAAATGAATTTGCTCCGTATTCACATGCAGCGCAATGGCGGACTTATCAGCGACAACAACAAGGAAGCCTTGAAGGGAATTATGCGCGGCACATCTGACTACGGCAATATGGATTCGTGGGTAACTGCGCTGAACAATGCCGAGAAGAACCGCCAACAGTTATTGAAGGAAGCTCAGGAAAAGTTCGGCAAGTTGAATGCCCAGATATTCGATGCAGCGGAAAATCCTGAAGGAACGGGCAAGCATAATGTCCGCAACAAAAGAGCCATTGAAGAAGATAAGAAGAAGGCCCAGGCAGAACTTGATTCATTGGAAGCAATAGACGCTGCAGGTAAGAAGGGCGCAGCACTGCGCAAGAAGATTGCTGGTTATAACAAGGAATTGGAATCATATAGCGCCTCCTCTGACAAGAAGGCTGCCACGGAAGCAGCAAAACAATGGAAGGAGACCGTCAAAAGCAATGCAGCAACCATTCAGGAAGAGCGTCGGTACCAGGAAGAACTTGACAAATACACCCTTCAAGCCGAGCAAGCCCGCTCTGATGCAAGGATCGCAGCCATAAGGAACGATGCCGAGCGTGAGAGAGCCGAGCAGGACGAGCAGCACAGAAGAAGTCTCCAGCAGATAGCCGAGTTGGCAGACGAAATGCGCAAGGCCATCTACGAGCATAACAAGAAGGCATGGGAAGCCGAGCACAAGGATTCCCCTTACGAACTGACCGAGGAGGGTGGGAAAGGCTGGAAGGAAATAAGTCTATCTGATGACCAGCAGTCCATCATCAACGCACGGTTGAAGAAAGAGAATGCCGAGTATTCCCGTCTGCTTGAAGAAAGACGGAGAAGCGAGAGGCAGTCCATGTACGACTACATCAAGGAGTACGGAAGCATTCAGCAGCAGCGCCTTGCTATTACAAAGGAATACGACGAGAAGATATCCGAGACAAAAGACGCTACCCAGAAAGCCGTCTTGGAACAGCGGAAGAAGCAGGATCTTTCATCTGTCGACTATAATGCAATACAGCAGTCCATCGACTGGGAATCCGTGTTCAACGACATAGAACGGCTGTCTACGGGTGCGTTGAGGTCTATTCGGGAGAAATTAAAGGCTGCACTTAATGTTGGTGACATCACCCCTGAGAATGCAAAGGTTCTGTCAGAGAAGATTCTTGAAATCGAAGACAGGATTTCGGAGAGGTCAAATGTATGGTCTTCCCTCATTCCTGCATTGAAGGAAAGGGAGAGGATTACCCGCCAGATCGCTCAGGCTGAGGACGAGGTAACAAGGGCTACAAACGAGAGTGCCGAGGCAATAATGAAGATGCACGCTGCCGAGGTTAATGCTCAGAAAGTTATCAAGGAGAGGACCGGAAAGGATGTGAGCCTTGACGACTTCAGGGCAAAGACGGCAGATGAAATCGTCAGCAGCCTTGGACTGTCCGATCTGAAGAACGCTAATGGTGAGAATGTCAAATCGATCGAGGATATAACGCAAGCCATCAACGCTGCCATCATTGCCGTTACCGATGCCACGGAGGCGGAAGAGAACCTTACGCAGGCTCGTGGCAAATCCCAGAACCTCAAGGATATCCTTGGCGGTTTCAAGGGAAAGGGCATAGGAGGAGCCATATCTGACATCTTCAAGAATGCGACTGGCAACTTCAGTGCAATGGGAATCGTCAACATGGCGAACCAGAACGTACAGAGCCTTGCAGAGCTTACAGAAACCCTTAATCTGTCAGAAACTCATTTCGGGACGTTCGTTAACGACTTCGCCAGTGCCACCAGTTCTTTCACCAGTTCCGTCCAGTCCCTTGCAAGCGGTGATGTCGCTGGGGCAATCAATGGAGTTGTCAAGGGCTTTGAGGGCCTGGGGCGCTCCTTTGGAAACATACTTGGAATAGCAATCGATGCGGACTACAGCTCCTATAACAGACTCGTCGAGCAGTATGACGAGCTGATAGGCGTATGGGACGAGCTGATAGACCGCAAGAGCGAATATATCGGCATGAGCTACGGCGCTGAGACGCTGAAGGTCGGCAGGGAGGCGTTAGACCTCATTGAGAAGCAGGCAGAGGCATACAGGGAGCTTGGCAAGGAAAGGCTCAACGCAGGGTCGTCGGCAGGGTCGAGCTCCATAGGACGCAGAATATCCAAGAATATGGATGCCGGGGACTGGAAGGGCATAGCGGACAGTCTCGGGTGGTCTGTTGACGAGGCGAAGGAGTTCATCGGCACATCAAGAATGACCGGGCTGTTCGACCTCACGGCGGAGCAGATTAAAGCCCTGCAGGAAGGCAACCAGGTATGGTGGGCAAAGCTCGACGACGATGTGAGAAAATACCTTGAGAGCATCATCGAGAACGAGGAGAAATGGTCCGCCGCGCAAAGCCAGATGATGCAGCAGCTCACCACCACCACGGAGGATAACGTGTTCAGCGGATTCCTCGATGACCTCTACGGCATAGCAGACGGTTCAGAGGAAGTATTCGACAACATTGCCGAAAGCTGGCAGCAGATGGTCAACAGAATGGTCATCAACAACCTTGTAGGTGCGAGGTTTCAGGAATCGCTCAAAGGATGGTACGACGACCTGTACAAGGCAATGCAGAAGCGTTCCGAGAACGGCGACAACAAAGAGTTCAAGAGCGACATCGACCGTCTTCAGAAGGAATACGAGGACTATGTACGTGAGGCGCAGGAGGAGATTGAGGTGCTTCGCGGAGTGGGAATCATCAGCGGAAGCGCAGAGGCTAAAGAGGATAAGAACGCATCGAATGTAATGGCTGACAAGGCTACATACGATCAGTTTGAGAAATACCTTGGCATAGCTACGGCACAGCAGATAACCGAGGAACAGATCAGGTCCATCCTCCAGAGGTGGGACGGAAATATCAGCCCTGTCGTAAACTTGCCGGAAAGCCAATCCCCTGTTGTGAACGTTGAGACGAAGGCTGACAACAAGGAAGCGTTGCTCATCATCGAAAACCTACGCTCGATTGCCGATATCACATCATCGAACGGCTCTACTACGAGGGAAATTAGAGAGCTTGTGAAGACATCCAATGAGTATCTGTTGGATATAAAGAAGTCGAACAGGGAGATACTGGAGGCTATGACGGTGCGAGTTGATAACCTTTACAATCTTATGGAGAAGAAGCTATGACGGAAGAAACATATATCAGGGTTGTAGGAAGCGAGGAATGGATAGACCTGTATGATACATACGGAATCTCGCTTGACGAGACATCGCTTTCTAAGCTGATGACGCCGGCACCGAACAAACAGCCAACGGAGAACTCGAGCGACATCATGAACGGGAAGAGGCTGAACAGGGAGCCGGGGAACGTGCGCAAGGACGAGCGGAACGTGCAGCTGACAATCAACATCCATGCAAGGAACAAGGACGAGTTCCTAAGACTATACGGACGCTTCTGTAACGAAGTTCTTGACAATGGGTATTTCGACCTTAGAAGCTGTTACAATCCTGGTATGATATACCGCATGACCTACGTCGACTGCCAGCAGTTCAGCGAGTTCATGCTTGAGCTTGGGAAATTCACCCTGACGCTCAATGAGCCCGACCCTACTAACAGGGGTACTGATGACAAGTGGGATGAAGAAATAGAGGAAGAGTGATGGAAGGAAGAATCAACATATACCAGATGAAGGAGGTAGGCGGCACGTTGAAAGAGACGGTCGTCTACAGGACTTATCTTAGCAGCGAATCGGTGCATGAGGAGGAAATGAGCATATCCAACCTCATACGCCTCTCCTTCGACGGGGAGAGGAATATAACTCTTCCAGCCGGGGCGTACATTAAGCATGGCGGTGTCAAGTACCGTCTGCTCAGTGCCTACCATCCGAAAGCGAACAACAACAGAAGCTACAAGTACACGCCGGAGTTCCAGCACCCAGTCATGCTCCTCTCACGGATTCCGTATTTCCATCTTGACGGTGACACATCGGGAGGCAATCAGGGACACGAACCACCTACTCCAGCGGATGTATGGCGGACGGCCACCAAGGAGTCGGAATGGAGCTTCAGCGGATATGCCGCTACGCTTGTGAACGATGTGGTCACATACATGAACCTGTACCTTGGCATGATTGATGGGACGCTTGCATCAGAGCTTGGCGCAGGATGGGAATATGTATGCGACAGCTTCGGACAGAAGGTAGTGGAAATATCTGTTCAGGCTTCGGACATCATCAGCGTCGTGTCACAGGCTGCGGAGCAGTGCGGCTGTGAGTTCCACTTCGACGCAGTACAAAAGATACTCTTCTTCGGTGACGTGGCTAACCAAATGACTGAAACCCCGTTTGTACTGAAAAGCGGCTACAATGTCAGCCATGCGAGCGTGACGAGCAACAGCGAGGAATACTATAACCGATATGTCGTAAGGGGCGGCACGACGAACCTCTCCCAGCCTACCTATGCGGGCGGCAATGCAAGGGTAACGAAGCGCCTCACCCTTGAGGGAATGTATTATTCTGGCACCGGAATAGAAATGTACCCAGATTCCATTCTCGACCTTCGAGGAAACGAAAATGTACCAGAGTATATACGCTCGGATGCCAACGAGCCCGCACTGACGGGGCAGATAACGATGGACGATGTATATCCTCATCTGAAGGTGTACATCTACAACCCGAGGGAAAGACGGTGCTACAAGCTTGACGAGGACGGGAACGAGCTTACCGACCAGATTTATTCGAAGTGGTACATTAGGCTTGCATACAAGACCACCGAGGCGGAGTATGATGAAAATGAGAACCCTCTCTTCATCGCACAGGAGACCTTCGGCGGAACGACCTACTATTGGTACCCTTATGTCATCACGGACGAGATGCGGATACAGGACACCGACTTGCAGATATCCTTCCTCCCGAACTACGACACGGAGAAATATTCAAGCCCGTTGGTGGGCAGGACGTTCGTAATCGTTCCTTTCTATGAGAAAACTCAGGAGAACGAGCATAATGTTGACCATATCCCGTTCAACGTGTATGCCGGAGAGTACCGCATAGACTTCGAGGAAGATAACGGGCTGATTATTCCGACCGGAGAAGAAGGAGGTCTTTATCCGCAGGGGGCCTCTACCCCGTCCCATGAGAACAACATCGTGTCGGTCATTGGCGTGGCCGTCACGGAAGAATTGAAGACGGAGGCGAAGTATGAGCTTCTACAGGCTGCTATTGAGTATGTCGGCCAACAGAGGAAGGACAGGAAGACATACTCATTCGATTCCTATGTAAGACACTTCCGTCATTATAGGCAGAACCCGAACTTCCGTCTGTATGTCGGTCAGAAGGTTATATACGACGACGGAGGCGACCTTATCGGCGGCACCTCCATGCGTCTTGAGACGAAGATAAGGAAGCTTGTCACCCGTCTGACCGACCCGGATAACATAAAGATTGAGGTAGGCAATGAAAGAATCGTCGGCAGAAGGGAAAGCTATGAGAAGAAAGTAGAGACGCTGATAACGTACATCGGCGGTGCTAACGGTGGCAATATGACCGATGCGGACTTCCTGAAGCTGCTCAACACGTTCGGCCGCAGGATGTTCCTGTCGAAAGAGCATGATGACACGGCAAAGGGAATCATTACTTTCTTACGGGGGATATGCTTCGGTGCAAGTCAGGACTGGAAGATAACAGGCGACGGCGATGCAACCCTGCATGACATCAATGCTCAGAATGCTATCTTTAACACGCTCACTGCCCAGAATGCGCACTTCTTCAATCTTATCATCGACGAGATAAAGTCGGTCGGAGGCCAGTTGATTATCACCCCGGCTAACTGCCGTATTGACAAGGCTGTTGAACTTGAAAATAACGAGGGGTGGAAATGTTACTTCAAGAAGTCAGACGGGAACAAAACGATAAACAACCAGTGGGTGCCCGGTATGCAGGCAATCCATCAGGAGTTTAACGTGGCCGATAATGGCACAAGGAATTACTGGCGTGTCGTCACGGCGATTGGCGAAGAGGAGAATGTGGAAATCGACGAAGAAAACACATTCGACTGTCATTACATTGTTCTAGGCAACAAACAGGGAGAATATAAGAACGATTCAAGTTTAGGCGACAAGTTTGTTGCTGCACCACAGGCAGGGGATGACATCTCGCAACTCGGATTCAATGAGGCGTGGTGCCTGGCACAGCCAAACGGCACTCTGCCATCCGACTATAAGCAGTTGGAGAATGCTATCATTCTGTCTGCTTATAACATTCCATTCATCTATACTGGTCCGTATAAGGAAGACGCTAACGGCATACAAGCACCTTTATATGCAGCGTTTAGCGGAATTAAAGACTTTGTTGTAAAAGAAGACAACCTGTTAGTCGGAATAGCAGGTAACGGACATACGTTTAAGGGGCGTGTCATTATCGAGCAAGGATCTACCCTTGCTGACGGTAGGGATGTGAACAATCTCGGTGTGCAGGAAGGGAATCTTCTTCGCAACAGCGGATTTACGGGAGATTATAATAGCATTGAAGTTGACGGGGATATGGATATGTCGGCTGGCACAGAAGTCTATTCCGAACCGCTAAAATATTGGCTTGTGACTGATGCGAATGGTCGTGCAAGTACAAGTGCCGTTGAAGTCATCGAAGAATCAAATGCTGTCAGCGGATATGCTGCTGTGATTAACGGCAATCTGTCACAGGACATAGATGTGTACCCTGGCACTTGGTATATGCTGATGTTCAAGGCATATATAAGCGACAATACTACTGGAAGACTAACAATCAACTTAGGTGGGGAAAGTAAGCAAGTGACCGTCACTTATACCACACAAAGATTCGCACTTCCAATCCATACTGGTGAATCTGTAGATGAAGCATACAAGAAGTTAGTGCTATCAGGTGAAGGTATAACAGTCTATGACCTTATGCTTGTTCAAGGGAATATCCCGACCGAATACAAGCCATCGGAGAAGGATAATGACAAGACACTTGCTGAATTACTCAATCTCGAATATCTCAAAAGGGCAATCTATGAAGCAAACACGGAGATAATTGGCGGTCTGATTATGTCCCAATTAATCAAGGTCGGTAACTACGTGAACGGCAGGCAAGAGAATACTGGAGGTATGAGCGGACTATACACAGATGGCAACTCTCCTTTCCTCTGGGGTGGCGGCACATTTGAGCAGGCTATTGAAACCATTATGTATTATGCCGGCAGAAGACCGGAGCATTATTACGACGAGGAACCCGAAGGTCACGTAAACTTTGCTGTCTCACATGGGGGGACGGCTATATTGAATGATATTATCCTAAGAGGCTATATCAACGCCATTGGCGGTATATTCAAGAACGTCCGTTCCGCTAACGGCAAATGGTCGCTTGATGAAGACGGATATATGCGCTGCGTAAACGCATGGATAAGCGGAAGCATATATACTCCTTACACTATCATCAACAATGACAATATCGAAGACAACTCGACAATACGGCAAATAACTATCAGATGGGGCATCACGGAAATAACACGTGATGTCAGAGTGCTGAACCTCGAAAAGACAGGGTTCAATCTACAGATTGACTATCAGAGTAATGAAAGTATGCCGCTGTTTATCATGTTGCCTGAAGACGACGGCTTAATTGGCGCGGAAGTCAACGTATTCCAAAACTCAATTCATAGATGTGCATTAGTGCATATATCGAAGGTAAGCATGGATGATAACCGCTATTATGAATATTTCAATCCTATTCTGCTGAAAGGGCAGAAGATAAAGCTCAAATGCTTCAAGGATGGAGATACAAACAGGTGGTTTCCTGAAGCGTACACTGATGCGTTACGATTCAGAACACCTTTGGAAATTGCCTATGTAGAAGTGGAGGTCATTAAAGTAAATGATGAATGGATTCTTCGTGAAATTGTAGGACGCTATCATTCTGAGGCGAGATTCCAATATGTAAGAGATAATGTAGGGAAGTATATTGTAACGCTTCCTTCTGACTGGAGAAGCGTAGGTGTAATTGGTTGTGACATTGTTCCGCATTCTTATGTAATGATGGAGTATAACAGAGGTGCCTATGCGAGTGTAATAGACAAAGACCCTGTAAACAGCAGCTTTACAATACAGGTAGCCGATGACGATTCTGTTAATGACGGAAACTTCGGATTCACGATATATCTAAACAGGGATGAAGAGTCAATCGACATAAACCCAATTTTGAATAACGAATAAAAAAACGAAATATGGCAGAAGAGAACGATAGCATTTTACATAGAATACCTTTTTCGGGAAAATTCTCCGACATTGCAAACTGGCTGAATGAAAACTTTCATCTGATAGAGCTGGCAATCAAGCAGAATACAGGTAAGAGCGCATACGAGGTATGGCGCGACTATACGGACGGACAGGGAAATCAGCCGAACATAGACAAGACCGAAGAGGAATTTCTTGCCTCATTGAAAGAAAGCGGCTACAAGATGCAGGCGGTGACAGCTCGCCCGTCAACGATAGCAGGAATCGAAGCAGATACAATCTACATGTACCCTGACGGAACTGGGCAATTCTCGACTGCCATCTATACAGGCGACCTAAACAGTACGTATGACAGCACTAAATGGATTGTTTTGGCTACGAATCCGGGTGACTTGTCAGGTGCATTTTCTGACATTGAAGGGATTAAAGAGAATATAAGGAAAACACCTTCTATGGTCTCTAATATGGGAAGGAACCACGTATTTGTTTCCACTAATGATAATCCTGATGTAATCAATGTGTGTGATGCAAAAGGTAATATTGCAATATCTGTAAGAAACGGACATCTCTACACAAAAAACGCCAACACGGAGGTACTTGGAAGTTTTAAAGAGAACGGCAACGGCGAATTTACCGTATCGGATGCAAGGGGCAATGTAGCTTTTAAGGTCAGTGAAAATGGCGTCTCATTAAAAAAGGGTATAGTTGACGAGTTGATTTTGGGCGGGAATAATATACTTGAGATGATAACCAGTCTCTCACGCGACACATTGAAATTCATCAATACGGATGAAGGTGATATTATCAGACTTATAGATAAACATGGGTATATCCTCGCTATTATCTCAGAAAATGGCATCACTACACGGAATAGTGCAAGTTCGGATATTGATATAACCGTTGCCAACTCTGACACTATTACTATTATCGGTTCTTCGCTTGGCGAGACAGAAGGATATGGTACAACGATATTCCCTGCCAACAAACATTGGAGCGGCATAATATCAATGTATCTTGACTATCGAATCCAGAATCTCTCTGTGTCTGGCTCAAACAAAATCACCGCGCTATATAAAATCAGGAAAGGTGATTGGAAGCCTATCGGTAGATATTGCCTTGTTGCCAATGATGAGAACGTGCAATTCGATAGCCGCCAGCACACAATGGCATTAGACAATCTATGTAAGTGTCTGTTGTCTATTGGAATAGAACCAATTATCTGCACATCATATCATAAAGATTGGTGTTTATCCTCTGCGTATAAAAATTATGCTAAAGAACATAACTACATGATGCTCGATGCTGCACATTATTGCAATAGTCTGAGAAGCGGAATCGTAGAAGAGTTCGATGATGGGGCGCATCTTCGCAGGAGAAATATACCGATGGTTGCTGATGCCTATATGCCACAGCTAATGATGATGGAGAACCCATTGCAGAGCGTCAAGGTGTTCAGGGTAAGGGACGCTTCTTTTAATGACCTTGACGAGCTTGTATTCACTTCCAACTTTGAGCGGGCAAAAATTTTTAGGGAGATAACGGTAAGCAGTTCGGCTAATATTGACGAATATTGCAAGTTGGCAGGAGGAAGCAGCATTAGCTTCAATAAGGTTGCACTCATCAGTTGTATTTTGCCAGCTATCGGTAAAAATGCGAACAATGTAAGATTGTCATTCGTCACAAATGACGACAACATTGCGGTGTATGCCAAAAATGACATGATAAGCCCATATCCTAACCCGACAAATGCAACAAGGGCAAGGTTTAGCATAGAAGATGAGATTGATGTCCCTTCTGTCGGTTCCGTCTATACTGTCGAAGGAAGTGACTATACTGTGACGGATATAATCATTGGTGAGAATAATTATTATTGCACCGTCTATTGCACTCCAAGCACGTTACCATCCACTCTCGAAGATGGTAATATGACCAAGAAAAGCGGAGATGGTGATGAACAGATATATTATGCACTGGCAGAGCAAGCAACAGTGTCCGTCATGCAATTTGTCGAAAATGACAATAACGGACATTATGTAGCTTTGACAAAATCTAACGGATATTATAGATTGCCAGACGAAGATGGATATATTGACTATGATAAGGTCAACTTTCTTATTGTTTCAAGTGGAACTTTTTCGTTGTCAGATATACATGTGATGCTAAGTGCATCGTCGAAAAAACAACGGAAAGACAGGATGTTGTTTGAATGGACTGATAATGATGAACTGCCAACAGATGAATTGCTGCCGGAAACGAAATTCGGAAATGTAGGAACAAGCACAAGCTACTGGAGAAATGACAGCAATAGCCCCTTGATGTCGCAAAGTTCTTATGGAGAAAAATATCCGTCCGGGTGTTCGTCTCTTGTGCGCATATCAGATGTTGTAGCAATGAATTACACAGCACCATCCTCCTCTTTGGCGAAGAACGGAAAAATGTGGCTGGAGGTATGGTGTAGATATTTCCCGACTGCCCCATCTCCATACACGCAAGCTGGAGACACGGTAATTGACGATTCGAGTTATGACTATTCCACATTATACGTCCAATTTGGAGAGATGAACAAGAAAGCGGTTGTGGAAAACGAAGTTGGACTAATGTGGAAAATAGTCAGAGTGCCTATAACATTGTATTACAACGCATCAACTCCGTCAATGCCAATCAGACTGTCTGCTTCTAAGGAGCTGGAGATTTGTAAAGTTTCCCTCAAATACGAATGTTAATTAAAAAAAATAAAATCATGAACATTGTTATTCCAAACGCTGATTTCTCTTCCGTTGCCATAGGCAAGGTAGATATGAATGTAACGAAAATAGGCGATTATCACGTCTATTCAGATAATGCCGGTAAATTGTATTACATCGGCAGTCAGTATTCTTCTATATTTGACGTTGAAGGATGCACGCAGATATACATTAAGGCTTCGGGTAAGTATGCGTCGTCTGCTGTAGCATCAAGACCTCATTGTATATTCTACAGTGAATATCCGGGCACCGACTTAACTGATGCAAGTGAGGCAAACGCATTCAACGCATATCGTATTAGTGCAGAGATAGACACAGAAGCAACACTCGGTGATGTCTATGACTTCGAGGGTGTCGTGAGTGTCCCGACAGGTTCCAAGTGTGTATTACTACAATATCTAAGTAATTCTAATTACGATAAAGTTTGCATCAAGGAGTCGTAACATTAAAACGATAAGCTATGAAATGTCTATGCTGTCAATAATATGTTGGTTCGCATTAAAAGATAATGCTTAAAATTCTGAAAGTATGCTGAACATTACACAAGGAAACCCGGTGCCGCTGGGGATACAGCTGCGGAGGAACGGGACGGACTTCGCCCCTGAGAGTGAGGGATTGCGCGTGCGGCTGACCGACTATTACGGCAGTCGGGCGATTGAGGACGTGACGGTGGCCGACTGTAAAATCCTGGCTACCGTCCCCGCTACGGTACGCGTGGGTAAGTACGGTATCGAGATTACCGGCACACAGGCTGGCAGTCCGTGGCGCACGAAGTATAATGATGTGCTTAACATCACCGACGAGACGGTGGAGGACGTTAGCGACGAGCCTGTGACGATGACGGGCGACTACTACGACATCGTACTGACGGTAAACCTCTATGGCGGCGGCGATTCGGCAGATCTGCTCGAAGAACTGGAACGGCTCAGGGGTGAGGTGACGAGTCTCACCGGGGAGCTGGCAGAGAAGGATGAGGTCATCAGCCAGAAGGACGCGGTGATCAGTCTGAAGGATGCCGTAATCAGCGAGAAGGACAGTACCATCAGCGGACTGCAGGGCGACCTGCAGGAGAGTCAGCAGCAGCTGTCGGACATGACCGACGAGCGCGACGATGCTGTGTATGTAATTGGGTCTTTCTTTGGAGGAACTGTTGTAAATCTTCCAGACAAAAGTTTCAATGTAAAATTTAGAGATCTGCCAGTTCCAACACAAATCGAAAGTTGTGGGAATTTCTTTCAAGGTACAAAACAAATAGAGAGTATAAATCTTGGAGGAATAACAAGGTTGGACGACAGTTGTTTTAGAGACTGCACCAGTCTTAATACAGTTGTTGGTGTTAATGTCATAGAATGTGGTACCAATATATTCTATGGTTGTACCAATCTTGAAACAATTTCACTGCCGAAATTAGCAACAATATATAACCACGCCTCTAATTATGGCTATTTGTTCTATTCTTGTAGTGCAAAGCTTGAAACAATAGATTTACCTGCATTGGAAGAAGCGGGAGCATCTTCCTTTGCTTACTGCTCGAAGTTGAAAAGTGTAAGTCTGCCCAAATGTAAGACGTTTGGAAATTACTCTTTTCAAAATTGTACAGAATTGGAAGAAATATCTTTACCAGAAGCAACGTCAGCGGCCTATTCGACCTTTCAGGGTTGTAGCAAGTTAAAAAAAATCGAATTTTTCAAGATTCTTTCATTTAGCATTGGTACCGCTACTACTAACAGCTCAGATTTGAAGCTCATACTAAGGAATCCATCTGTTGTAGCTCTTGTTTCTGCAGGATATATAGCAAGTAATTGTACAGTTTATGTGCCAGACGATCTATTATCCTCATATAAATCAGCCAGTAACTGGAAGAATATTGCCGGGCAGATTAGGGGACTGAGTGAGTATGTGGAATAATAAGTTTATGAGTTATGAGAATACAACCAGATGAAGCCATCTCTCGCCTAAAAAAAGTAGGTGTGAAAGGAACAAGAAAAGTTCCAGCTTCAACACCCATAAAATTCGTTAGAGGTTTTGGTGATAATGAACACCACACTATCTATTTTTTAGGTCAGGGAAATAGAGTGTTTATCACTCCAGCCGACGATTCAATCAGACCAGTATTAGCTGACTGCGAAAACTTGGATTTAACGGAAGAACTACCGCCATCATTAGTAGATTTACTTGGTGAATATGACCGCCAAATCACCATGTACCAAAATAGCGGTATGTCTATGGAGGTAGGTGACGATATGCTGAGTGATGCAGACCGCCAAGCAGTTCAACCATTATTGAAGACTGTCTGGTCACAAGGAGCACCATACAACGACAGACTATTGTTCAACGGTCAGAAGTGTCTGGTCGGATGCGTGGCTCTCAGTATGGCGCAAATCATTTATTACTGGGGAAAGACTGGTAAAGATGGGAAATTGTATTACAGGGGATGCACTGCATGTCCTGCATATACGACGAGAACAAGTAAGTATAAGGTGGATGCCCTACCACCTATAACCAAGTTTGATTATAGTCACTTGACACAGAAGACACCTGCATCTGCGGCAAGCATAAAAGCTATGTCTGTATTCTTGGAGTATTGCGGTAAAGCTCTACAGAGCAATTACGGAACATCTGCCACATCTGCATATAATGTTTCAGCAAGGGACGTGTTAAAAACTCATTTCAGAATGGGCAATCCTGTTATAATATATGCCAGTAGTGGAGAAGCAAAATTTGAGGAAAAGATTTACAACGAATTGGTCAATGGGAGACCAATTATGATTGCTGGATATAGAGCAGGTGGGTATGGTCACATGTTTAATTGCGATGGTGTTAAACATGATACTTATGGCGATACATATCATTTTAATTTTGGCTGGGGAGGTAATGGCGATGGTTGGTATGCAATGACTGCTATAAAACCAAAGGCTGACAGAGAGTACACGATAAACCTCAGTGCCATAATAGGCATTGAGCCGACGTATATGCTTGGTGACGCTAACGGTGACGGTAATATAGATATATCAGATGTTACTACTGTGGTACGTGACAGTTTGAATGGTAACAATAGAATTGAGAGTGACATCAACAACGACGGTAAGGTGGATGTTTCCGATCTGACATTATTACAGAACAAATTATTAGGGAAATGAAAGTAGTCTCCTGTTCGACAGCCAGAATAATTAAATACATAATTTGAATTGATCATGAGAAAGAGAGTTTTAATCATTATCGGCTTTGCTCACCTTCTGACCACACCAGGCAAGCGGTCGCCCGACGGAAAATTCCGCGAGGCCATCTACAGCCGTGAGGTGGGACGTGCCATCAAGGCCAATCTGGAAGCACTCGGCTATACCGTTGCTTTCGACTATGACGGTGACAAGCTGCCTAAGACCATGCAGACGCCAATGGCCAAGCTGGAGCAGCAGCGGGAACTTGCCCTGCGTGTCGCCAATGTGAATCAGATGTGCAAGGATTACGGTGCAGCCAATGTCATCTACATCAGCATCCATGTGAATGCTGCAGGGGCAGACGGCAAGTGGCATGAGGCCGGAGGGTGGCAGGTCAATGTGTCGCCAAAGGCTTCTTCCAAGAGTAAGCTTCTGGCAGGCTGTCTCTTCGACGCCGCCAAGGGCGTTGGTTTGAAGATGCGCCAGCCGTCGGCAAGCCAGAAATACTGGAACAACGCCGCGCTGTATATCCTAAGTAACACCGCATGTCCTGCCGTCCTTACTGAGAACCTGTTCCAGGACAACAAGGAAGATGTTGCCTTTCTCACATCTGACGAGGGCCGTCATGCCGTCGAGAGGCTGCATGTGGAGGGAATCGTTGACTACATAGAGAAAACCTATGGAAAAGCCTAAAGAGTTCAAGCGTGTAGAATTCGTGGAATACATGCCCCATGAGAAAGAGCCGGGAGTGCTTTATGTGAGTATGCGTTTCGGCCTGGTTATCTGCAAGTGTCCGTGCGGCTGTGGCATCGATGCGGTAATGCCTATCAAGCCCAAGTCATACGGATGGGACTACATCGAAAAGGACGGCAAGGTTACTCTATCCCCCTCTGTGGCTACCAACTGCCCAAACAAGGCGCACTTCTTTATTCGTGATAACAAAATCCAATGGTTATGAAAAAGAGAATTGTTCCGCTCCTGCTTCTGGCATCCGTATTGCTGAATCTGGTGCTGCTGAATCAGATGTTTAAGCCAGAGCAGGGAGAGGTGGTCACAGACACCACTACCGTTGTCAGCACATTTGTTCCCGATTCTGCTGCAGACAGCAGCTTTGTTGAGTGTAGGGACTATAAAATCCCTGCTTCAGCAATAAAAGTGCGTGGAAATGGAACGAAAGCTGTTAATTCTGGAACGAAAAGTGTTAATTCTGGAACAGAAACAGCAGAAAATGGAAATTTTCAGTCAGATTCTGTCAATTCCATGACCGACTCTCTTACTATCCAGATGAACGGTGACAGCGTGACCGTAACACTTCCTATTACTCAGAAGGTGTATTCTGATTCCACCTACACGGCATACGTCAGCGGATTTGATGCGAAGCTCGACAGCATCAGCGTGTATAGCAAGATGATCACCGTCACAAGAAGGGAGCCTACCCCGGCGTTCACATTAGGAGTGCAGGCTGGGTACGGAATAACCCCTGCAGGGATGCAGCCATACATCGGTTTGGGAGTCCAGTATAACTTTTCCCTATCCAAAATTTGGCCATTCCGAAAATAATGACTACATTTGCACCGTCTGATAATGTTTTTAGGACATATCAGTATTGCGTATAGCCCCTGTGTCCTTCATCAGGCATGGGGGCTTTTTCAGTCCGAAAAGAGCTGTTTTTCAACACTTTTGTTGCTGGATTGTTGCTCGGAGATTTGTGACAGCTTCAAAATTTATTGATAATCAGGTGATTTACAGCTACTTACGTAATTTCTGCGTCGGCAAGTGACCCCTTATAAACAACTCTGAGCAACTTGGAGTAATTTGAACTATAGGCCGTGTCAAAAGTAACAGACACGACCTCTTCATTTATTATCATGGCCTCCCGATTTTTATAGCTCTTATTCTTCATCATCAGACTCCTCATCTGAATCGTCAGAAGAAGGATAACGGTTCGGCATCATCATGGCTCTTTCTATCATAGCTTCATTGCCGAAATAGTTCTGCCCGAAGCGGTTCATATTGGTTCTGCCACCGATGGCGGCTACACAGTTCATGGCATAGATATCATCGGGATGGTTCTCTATACGTTTTAGACATGAGACATAACACATCTTGCGGTACTCGTTGTAATACTGGTTGGGTATGGACGAGTCTCTGGAACTGCCGAAATAAAGCCCTTGGTTAATCGCCCTCCACGTTATCCAGATGCGATGCAAGATTGGACTGTAGTTTCCGCTCTCCATCAGGGCACGTCCTACAGCAAGAATCCATTCGTCATCGATGTCGGATTTGTCGCAGTTCGCCCAATTCCGCCAGAGTGAGCATTGTTCGTCGAAGTTCCTGCAAGTTGCAAGTTCGCCTAACATGACTTCTATCTGGTCATCCTCACTGGCATCAAGATAATGCTGGAACTTCTCCATAACCATGCCCTCAGCAATGTCCATCACACTGTCCAAGGACTCGACAAAGGTTTCTTCGTCATCGTAGAACTTATATGCCTTGCTTTCGACAACATCGCCAAAGGAGATAAGCAAGTCCATCGGACTGAAATCCTCGTCCCATTTATCCGGCTCTGTCTTCATCAGTTTCAGGATGGAGTCCTCGAAGTCCTGTGCAGCCTTGCGCACCTCCTTGTCCTTGATTATATTGACGCTGACCGCCTTGATGCTATTCTTGACTTCATCATCGTAGCGTAACAGGTCTGCTGTGTGTCCTCTGTACCAAACCTCGTAGTTGCTCCAGACATTCCATGACAAGGCACAGCTGTTGTAGAAATCCTCGGCATTGGCAAGGAACGGCTGCTTTGAGCCTGCATATTCGGGAACACGCAACACAAAAGCGGTGTCCTCAAACAAGTAGAACTCATCCTCTGGCAGTTCAAGATTCATCTTGGAGTATAAGATGGAATCCTTGTCCTCGCCTTCATAATGCTGATACCAATCGTATGCCTGGAGGATGGCAGACAAATCGACAGGGTCGCTGTAGTCAAACAGGTCTGATGGTTTTTCTTTTCCGCAGCTGATCAGGCTCATGGCACAGCACATAGCCGTCAATAAATGTGTGAACTTCATTGTATATCCTCCTTTCCTTTTGTTTTTGTAGGCATTTTCAGTTCTCTAAGTGCAGCCACCTTCCCAGCAAGTCCAACCAATGTGGAGTTGGCAGGTATACTATCCGTAGCCAGCCTTACATATATTCTGTATCGGGGGGTGGTATCATCAGGTATTTGCGTGGCATAGCTTAAAGAATGCTTCGTGCCATGATAGACCTTCACAGAATCGTTATGGAAGAACTCACCAGAGGCAACAGTGATGCTGTCATCTGGGATAAAGCGTTCTTCATTGTAATTGATAAAGGGATTCCCATACATGGAGATACGGACATCGGCAATGGTCTTTCCATCTATCAATTCCGTTACCGTAATCTGACCCTTATCGTCATACTCACTGCCATTCCACTTGAAATGGTTTTCAAGAATCTCTCTTATCCCATGCTGCAGGTCTGGACAGATGTCTGGCTCGTGGGTAAACGTGTTGTTGACCACCTCGTAGTAACGGCAGTAACCGTCCTTTTGCAGTTCATAGATGTATGGCCATCCATTGGGAAATCTGTCACTCTCACAAATACGCTCATAGACAGGTTCGACAAGCAAGCCATAGCGGTCACGCAAGCCATAAAGCTCACGTGTACTATCGGTCAGGTAGAGAATACCGTGGAATGGTTCCATATAGTAGAAACCGCTCCTGGCATAGTTGATACAGGCATATTGGTTATAACCTATTGAGAACGACGGAAGCAGCATGCCCAGATAAAGAACCATCGTGTTTACCAACAGATTGTCCTTGATATGATGATACAACCTCGTACAGACGTAGATGACCAACCCGAAACTGACAAGCAACATACTCACTCGCCACACACCACCTACTATCTGTGCGTACCAGAAGATGGTCATACTAACGACCAGCACCCATACCTTCTCGGCATTCACTTTATGATAGTGGCAAAGCAGCCAGTAAGTGAGTGGTGCAGCTGACATGCACAGGATCTGGCAGAGACGAGCGTTCATGGCAAGTCCTGTCAGGAAAGTAACCAAAAGTATCATCAATATGGCAGAACAAGTTCTTTCCAAGCGTCCATGCCACAGGATGCCACCTATCAAATCTTTCCAGGTCAGTTCAGTGCGTACCAGTTTCTTCTTGAACAGCAATACTGCATACCAGATATAGGGTATCACGAATAACCAAAGCATGAGGAATGCCCCCAAGGCGTACTTCAATGCTACATTATATTCCAATCCTGTCAGGTCAGACACACGGCAGATAATATCACCTACACCGTTATAAACCCCAATATAAACGGACATGACTATCAACGGCACAAAGATGAGCAGCGGCAGCCAAGCACGTTTTTCTTTGTGAGCTAAAGAGAATGAGATAACCAAACGGTATAAGACCTCTAACACGATGAAGGGAAGGGCTGTGTAAGCCCAACTGCCCCTCCCTCCGAACATACTCAGCATCCACAAGGCGCAAATAGCCAAGTCAAAGAAAAACAATTTCGATTTCATGATGACCTCCTTCAGGACTTGCTCTCTTCTTCATCGAATGCTTCGTCTGCCATCGCCATATAACAGGCACGGCGTTCCCTTGCGGGCATCTCACAACAGTCCACATCTTCCTTGAAATGTGCCAGGCGTGAGAAGAAGTTCATACGGGTACTGGTGTCCTTCGCCATCCCTGCCATCGTACCATGAGCAGAATAGTCGAAGTTACGGGCATTGCGGATGGAGAGGTTGAAGGCCACCTCCACGGAGTCCTGGTTGGCTCCCATATAGGTGAATGTCCATCCTTCGCCCTTCAGTTGCTCAACGAGTTGCTTGACGGCAGCACCTGTATATTCCTTGGAGGCATTCTCCAGTCCGTCGGTGATAATGGTGACGACAACCACGGCATCCTCGATGTCCTTCACATGGTTACGCATTGAGGTCAGTGTGAAGCCCATTGCATCATACAGCGGTGTGCAGCAGCAAGGCTGATAGTCATTCATTGTCAGGGGACGCGCTTCACCGACAGGCACCTTGTCAAAGACATACTTCTTCTCACAATCGCAGAAGGTGAGCAGTGACACAAAGTGTTCCTGTGTATCTGCAAACTTCTCTTGTGCTTTCTTGATGCCGTTCAAGGTCTCGTTGAATCCGCTAACAGCAGCCTGACGGATGCACTCCATCGATCCGCTTTTATCGAGGATAATCACATTGAATACCTTTGTCCTTGTCTGCTTGGTTTCGTTTTTCTGTTCCATTGTTCTTTCGCTTTTAATGATTTGACTTTGATTGTTTATCCCACTGCTACCGTATCGACCACTTCCACGACATCTTCAGACTCTTCAAATTCACGCACCAACATGGAACGTAGGTCGTATGAATCTACTAACACGTCAATGGTCTTAGCCATGATGTTACCACACATAGAACCTGCACTGGCTGGGACTCCATATTTCTCCAATACAACCATGATGGTGTACATCGGATTGTCGGCAGGGAAATAGCCGCACAACTCCATGCGGCGGTTGTTACCCTTGGTATAGAAGGTACGCCCACAAGCGGCAACAGATGTGTAACTGCGTCCTGCCTTACGGAACAATCCGCGTTTTACGGCGTGTTCCAGACCCTTCTGTAATGTAGCGATATGTGCAGACTCTGCTATTTGCTCATTGAGCACAACAACATTATCTCCTTCTGCCTGTAACTTCACCATACGTCCGCCATTGGCTACAGCGTTGTAGAAGGTGAGCATTCCCATTGCGTTGTCTGGCATACTAGCAAGGTACTCGGAGATTTTGTTGTCGAGCAGTACTGTCTGATTACCATACACCCTTTCCTTTGCCTTGGTGAAGGCGACCTGAGAGCGATAGCCCAAAGCCTGTTCCAATGTCAGATGTCCATAACCGCCTCGGCTCCAGTTGTGGTCTTTCACATTCTTGTAGATGCCAAATTCTGTGTCAATGACATCATCCGAAGAAATCTTACCAGTGGAGAGCAATGCCAGATAGGTCGGGCCAGTCATCATTACACTCTGCTCTTCATTGTATGTGTCTTCGTATGGAACGAACTGTTTGCCTTTGCTTGACAATGATACTTGTGCCTTGATAGCACCTGTTGCTGTCTCCACGACATAGACCATACCTTTGGTACAGTTCCGCTCTGTCATCGCTTCCTGTAGGATGGTACTAACGGACGCCTCCAATGCTTCATCCCTATTACTTGTCGGTTCCAGGTTATCTACAGGTGTTTCTCCTGCAAGAATCTGTAACCGCTGAATATCTCTTTCGGACAAAGACAAGTTTGCACCGCTCCTATGGTAGCCCAGTAACCATCTGGCTCCTCGCTTGCCTAAACAAGCTTTCTCGTCTGCCTTTAGGTAGTAATAGGCCGCAAGTTGATCATTCTGAAGATTTTCATCATCATATCCTGCGTACATCTTGGCAAGAATAGCATTAACAAAAGGAATCTTGTCAGAAAGAGCCGTAAGTTTGTCCACATCAGGGTTGGTGGCACCTCGCCAGTCCGGGACACACTGAAGCAGTTCGGCAAATGTGCTGCCAGCGGTGGTTGCCTGTTCAATCAGACGTATTCCATCCAACGTGTCGCCACGTTCCATTGTGATGATGCCCTGTATGGCAAATCCATCAGGACAGCCTTTGGCGATAAGCTCTTCAAACATGAAAGTGGCTTCATCCACGTTCTTCTTCTCGTAGTTATCCACGGCATCGAAGATGAGCTTGAAATCGGAACCTTCCGGCAATGTCTTCAAATAATCTTCCATATTGGAGATGCCTCCGTATTCATCGGCTTGGGCAAGCATCGTCAGCATTCCGACGAAATCTTGTTTCACGCCCTTGCCGTCACGGTAGCAGTCGGCAAGTTTCACGAATGCCTGACCATCTCCCCAACGGGCTTTCTCAATGAGAGTGTTTAATTCGTTAGTTGATGACAACTCGGTTGGATTACCTACCGACTCATCTAAAAACTGGCTGTCTGTACAGCTGACCGTTGCCAGCACTACCGCCATGACTGCAAACAGATACTTTTTCATGTCTTTGTACTTTTATTGTTTCAACTTTTTACTTCCTATTCATCGGCCAGTTCTGCCATGTTGTTTCTGAAGACGGTCCTTATTACGCCCAGCATCTGGAGGGAGTTGCGAAGGTTTTGCTCCAACGATTCTTCATTGGCATAGTAGAACTCACAGGTTGCTGTGACATTCTTGAAGGTCTGGTCAATATAGACTTTTGCCAACTTCAACTCGCGTGTCATCTTGTTACAGACGGCAAGCACAAGTGTTTCCTGGCCTTCCTCAACCTCATGAAACTGGGGGAGCATCATGGAGATATAGGGCTCTTCCTCATCACCTGTCAGCACATAGATAGTCTTCATCTGGTAATGGAGCATGATGTCACCGTCGTTATCTACTTCCGGACTGTAACCCATCTTTTCGAGGGTCTTCAGAATCAGTTCTTTCTTGTTCATATTGTTGTTTCCTTCTTGCTGAGTTTCATTGTCATTTGCAAATGCCTTCTTCACTTTGTCGAGGAATGACTTAATCAAATCTTTCTTCGCCATAGTTGCTCCCCCTGTCTTTTTGGTTAAGCAACATCCTCCTTGCCATCAGAGTCGGCATCATTGTCTGTATCTTCTGATGCGCTGTCACTGTCCTCTTCCGAACTTGCCATTGCCCTGCGAAGGAACATGAGACCGGCCTCCAGATGGAGTATCATGCGTGAGAGAAGCTGTTTTAGGTCTTCGCCACCGAACAGCTCTCGTTCATAGAACAGCCACATGCTGTCATTGAGCTTGTTGGCCTTGACATACTTCAGGGTGCCGTTAATCTTGTCCATCACCTGATAGAAGCCCACGTTGTTCTCATCGTCAATGTCAAGCACGGCAGGTAGAGCAAGATTCAGGAAATCCTCGTCATCTTCGTTGTACATGTAGAGGAAGTGCTTACCTTCATATTCAAAGCCATATCCGAAACCTTCCAGTTCTTCCATCTCAAAGCCCAGTGCCTTGAATGCGTCTAAAATCTTTTCTTTCATAGTCGTATCGTTTTTTATTGTTTATACTCTGTTCATTATCATATATGGAAGCCAATCGTAGCTTGTTTGCATCCCTCATCCTTGGGAGAGAACTCGCTGCGGACTCGTTCAAACTCCCTCAGCTCACGGCTGCTGACCGAGGGTGACTTGTGGGATATGGAGTCCTCTAACAGAGTTTGTGTAATGACCTTATAGGGTTTGTCCTTCTCCCTGATGCTGGCATTGAACATCTTGCGTGAGGCTACTTTGATGATGTAGCTGATGTCGCTGCAATTATAGCCCTTGGTCAAGTCTGCCAGACGCTCAAAGTCAATGCCTCCGTCAACGGGAAGTTTGGAGAGGGCGAGACGGAAAAGGCTTTCCCGTGCCTTGCTGTCTGGCATATCCACGTATATCAGTTCGTCGATGCGTCCAGTTCTCAGCACGGCCTTGTCGATGCGCTCAGGATGGTTGGTTGCAGCAAGAACATAGATGCTCTTTTCAGCGGCGTTATTCAGCATACACAGGAACTCGTTGGTCTCTCCGTTCTGATAGTTGCGGTCATCATTGGTGCGCTGGGGCACCATCGCATCGAACTCGTCGAAGAAGATGAGAGTTGGAGCCTTGCGCTCTGCCTTGCGGAATACCTCGCCAATTTTCTCCTGTGTTCCATGCACGAGGGTTGAAGCGAGGTCGTCGGGTACGACCTTGATGAAGTTGATACCGACCTCTTCGGCTATCTTCTCGGCAAAGTAGGTCTTACCACATCCGGCAGGGCCGTAAAACAACAAACTTGGCGGTGTGATACCGAAGGCCTTGGCACACTCCTGGTTGTTCAGGACATTGATGAATCCCTCCTTCACCATCTGCTTCAGTTCGTCCATACCAGCCACATCTGCAAATCCGTGGCAGCCATTCTTTTTAGGCTCCTTGTTGGGAGGCAAGGCTTCGGTAGCCCTTTGGGGAACTTTCACGTCCTCCTTTGCTGTAGTCAGGCCGGTGGTCAGCTTGCGGAGCCATTCCTTTTCTGCGTTTGTCTTTACGTTCATATCGAACTCCTTGTTTATCTGTTCATGGTTAGAGAGTACCACAAGTAACTATTTTCTATCTTAAAATAAGAACTTTTTCATCTGTTCAACCCTACGCACCATTTGCCGCGTGTTGTTAGGCAGTGTTTAATCCGACTATAGGGTATCGTGAAGTGGAATGTACCTGCTGCAAAACAACTAATGGCGTATGGCTGGAAGGAGAACACTATTCCGTCCTCAGAGAGTCCTGGAGTTGGAAGGGTGAAACCTCCAGTTTCATTTCCATCTTCATCTTGATTGGTTACATAATCCATGATGTTTGGCTCCCATTCCTTGTATTGTTGCGTTTTCTTTGCTTCATCAAGCAAGATGGACAAGACATCGCTCATACGCTCTGGCTTGAAGAGGTAATCACAATCAATCTCCTGTTGATGAACATGATCGTATGAAACCAAACGCTCTGTGTAGAAGCCATGTGCTCCTCCATTGTAGTCATGGGTATATTCTTGGTATGTCACATATCGACTGTTGTGCACAATAGCTTGCAGATTCAGATCAGAAAACAATGCTGCCGGATAGTCTTCGTCATTCGTGCCGTATTCTCCTTTCTTAATTGCGAAGTATATGTTCGCTACAAATCTGGCAATCTGTCTGTTGTCGTTGATATTGCCTCTGTATGTCCAGCCACCATAGGAGCGTTTTGAGTAGTCGATGTATATCGATGTGACAGCAGGAACGTCAGCATCCAACGACTGTGAGCGTTCCACAAGTTTAATCAGCCATTTCCTGATACCGTTTGAATTGGGGACAGAAGTCTCTGGAAAATCTGTGGCAAAGCTATGTAGAACGGTGCGACCAAAGCCAGCGATGGTATCTTTCCTAAACCTTGTGAACGATGCAAAGTTCCAGTTAAAGACTTTAGTCTTTCCAAAGTTTTTTTGTCAGAGAAATCAACCAAGACCCTTTTAGCTGCATTGCTAACATAGAATTTTGTATCACATCCAGAGGCAAATGAATCGATCCGTAATACCGGGGCTGTAAGCAGCACCTTATTCTTATTGAACAAGACGTTACTACGGCAATAGGTTTCATAGCCCCAATAATAAGCCGTTCCATTAACTACGCAAACGGTATCTGCCCACCAGTCAGCATAGTCTAATAAATGGTTGACGAAAGCTGGAATGGGTACAGGTACATACGACGAGACATATTCTGTGTCATCGTTGGATTCCGCATCACTTTCATCATCTGCTTCATCTTCGCCCATATCTGCGATGTACGAATACAGATTCTCGGATACGTTTTCCTCATTCCCCGTGTCAAGATCGGAGGCGAAACAGTCCTGAAGACTTGTAGCACAGACACCAACAATCAGAAGCAGCATCAATATTGCTGGTAACAATCTCATTCCTTTCATAGACAGATTCTGATTACCTGTTATGGTTAACTCGCTTTACTTCTTCCACCCCATTGATGGCTGCTATGTGTGATATGATGGTCTGCAACTCTCCAAACGAATGAACGGAGAAGGTGATGGTGCAGTTCACGATGCAGTCTACGGTGTTCGTGCTGAGTGAACAGATGGAGAGGTTCAGCTCATTAGTGATGCTGTCGATCATATCGCTTAACAGATGAAAGCGGTCAACTGCGAGAATCTGGATGCAGACGGGATAGAGCATGGAAGGGCTTTCCTTGTAGTCCACGGACACAATTGAGTCGCCCTGCTGTGATGCCAGTCCGATGGCGATGGGACAATTGCGCTTATGAACGGTAATCGTGCCGTCAGCCTCCTTGAAGCCAATGACTTCCTCACCAGGAATGGGATGACAGTTGGGGCAGAAATGGTATTTCGGCTTTTCCTGCTTGGCGAAGTACCGCTTCAGGAAGCCTTTGGCCTTGTAGGTCAGGACGTGTTCCGTCCAGTCCTGCATGGGATGGATGTCGGGATTAGTGACAATCTCCACGATGTCGCCACGATGCAGTTCCGTCTTGACGGATGCCAACTGTCCGTTGATGCGGGCATAGTGAGCATGTTCACCGATATTGCTGTGAATCTCGAAGGCGAAGTCCAAGGCCGTAGCGCGCTTGGGCAGGTTGACAGGCATCCCCTTAGGGGTGAAGACCAGGATGTCGTCGTTATAGAACGTCGTGACCACATTTTCGATGAAGTCTCCCTCCTTCTGATGGAACTCCATGTCCTTCAACACCGTGCGAAACTTATCAATCCAACGACGCACGTTGTCCTCGCTACGCTCTGCCACAACGCCAAGCTGGGAGGCACGAACCATACGCTCGCTGCTGATATGTACCTCCTCCCAACAACCGAAGTCTGATAGGAGCTGCACATGGAACGACTGATAGCCATTCTCCTTCGGGGAGTCGATGTAGTTGATGATGCCACAGGGCTTCTCCTTGAAGGCATTGGTCAGACGTGCGTAGATGTGCAGGGGCATGTCTTTCTCCTGCTGCTCATTGTCACAGGCATATTTGACCTCCACAAAATGCCGGAAAGGGATGTGGCAGAAGTCATCGCCCGACTTGCGCATCTTGCGCCAGATGCTGTAAGGAGCGCGGTAGATGACCTTGCCCTCTACGTTGATGCCGTTTGCGGCCAGCACCTCACGGATCTTTGAAGTGAAAGCATTCAGACGCTCCTGCTGATTCTCCTTGTCCTGCTGAATCAGTCCGACAATGTACTCGTACTCATGTGGACAGCGGTACCGAAAACTCAGATTTTCCAGTTCAATCTTCACATTGTACAGTCCGAGACGGTTTGCCAATGGAGCATAGAAGAAATCGGTCTCTCCAGCAATCTTCATCTGCTTGTCAGGGCGCATGCTGTTCAGTGTGCGCATGTTGTGCAGACGGTCGGCAAGCTTTACCAGCAGCGCACGGATATCGTAGTGGATGGAGTTGAGCATCTGCTTGTAGTTGTCCACCTGCTTGGAGATTTCGTAGTGGTCGGTGCTCTTCTTGGTTACGACGTTGACCAGGAAAGCCACATCGTCACCGAAACGCTGACGGATGTCATCGATGGTGTAGGCGGTGTCCTCCACAACATCGTGCAGGAAAGCGGCAATGACAGGGTTGGCACCCAGTTTCAGTTCCTCAGCCACGATGGTAGCCACAGCAATGGGATGGATGATATAAGGCTCACCAGACTTGCGCTTCTGCTCTGCATGAGCCTCGCGAGCCAGTTCAAAGGCAGCACGAATTCTTGTCATATCCTCAGCGGACACTCTCTTTTCCATTTCCATGAAGACAACCTGTGCCTTCTTCTGGATCATCTTGTCGTAATTCTGCATCATAACCTTACATCTTTTGAGTCGTTATACTTCTTTTGCTTATCTGTATATGCGTAGAGAGTGGCCAAAGTAACCGTTTCCTATCAGCAAAAATGAAAATTGCCTCCCAAATACTATTGAGAGGCAACTTCTTCTATGGTATGACAAGACTCCGCTACTCCATCTCAATAATAATGGCTGTATAGTTATCACCTGCTTTTTCCTCACAGATAGCACGATATTTCTCCGCTACCTGCTCCACGTCCTTGGCGCATTGCAAGGTGTGCAGCAGTGTTGTATCGTCAATAGCATTATACAATCCGTCCGAGCAAAGGAGGATGCGGTCAAGCGGCTGAAGTTCCACTGTCTTAACATCTGGGACGGCATCTTCTGGATGACGGGTGAAGAATGCCCTGTTTATGTAGGGCAAACTGATTGAACTTGACTCGATGTGATCAATGGTTCGATACTTGACATTGCCCTTGATGTCAATGACATAGCAGCGACTGTCACCAGCATGAGCAATGGTTGCTTTCTTCCCTTCGATGCTGCACATGACGAGGGTGGTTCCCATCTGGTAATAGCCAGATTTCTCGTCCAATGTCTTGCTCGCAACCTTTGCCGCATCCTGTACCTTCTGTTCAGAGTCGGACTCATCTGAGTGCTGCTGCCAGTACTCCGAGAAAGCATCACAGACTGTTTGGCTGGCAACTTCACCGCAGGAGTGGCCACCCATACCGTCACAGACTACAAACAAGGTTCGCTTGTCTGCAATTTCAACGATATTGAGACTGTCCTCGTTGTTCATCCGAGGCCCTTTTTCTGTAAATTGAATAAACTTCATACTCGTTACTATTTTATATCCCACCCCTTGTTATTCAAGAATGCCTTGCACTCATTACAGAAGGATGGTGTTTGAGAGAACTTGTTCCCGTGTTCAGCATCTACCATGAAACAATGCTGATTGCTGCAATGGTTTAATCCGAAGGAATGCCCCAGCTCGTGCATCATCAACTTCATCAGGTGGTCATTGCTATGCTGTTTTCCTGATGGACGAGTGGATGATATGACTGCCACGTATGCACCTACAGGACTTACACCGAATATGCCGTATGTAGGTGATAGTTCATTGGCTTTGAAGATAACCTCATCCGTCAACCCCAGCACTACGTTCCCTTTGCGAAGCTTGGTTAGGTCTTTCAGCAAGCCCGTTCCACTGTATCGGTTCCGCTCTTTGTTGTAGTATTCCTTAGGCAGCGCCAAAGACTCTTTCTGTATAGAGACGGATGGATAGGCTTCTTTCAGTGCATCAGCTAGCATCTGTGCTTTCTGGGCAGGGAAATCGTCATAGAGGTACAGACTAATGGCTCGTAATTTTGTAGTCTGCTTGACAGTCCCCTTTGGCTCTGTCTTTTTTGATGGAGTGTTACCCTTACCTCCCTGACAAGCCACGAGCATCATACAGGCTAGTAATACCAGACTTTTATAGATTGCCCTATTCATAATAATACAAATTGCCATAATTAAACGTTGTCAATGGGGATTGCACGTCATCCAACTCTTTCATCCGTATTGGTGTCTGTTCTACTCCATATGTTTCCATACAGTCCTTTAGCCGAATGGTGAACTTTTCCATTTCCGTGTCTATCTCATCCTTGGTTGTAGGAACTCCCAAGTCAATGGCTTCTTGCAATTCTGAAATGATCATGCCCGAGAACAATCCATGAAGTTTGTACTTCTCTGCAAACTTGTTGGCATAGCACCAAATACCGATGCAAGTCTTGTCTCGCAGGAACTGTACATGTTTGTCTGTAATCATGAAGCGTTTGAAACTGCCATCTTTTTCTGGTTTTGAAAACAAACCATATTCATTGCCGTGTCCCAGCATCATTATGACATCATCGGCACGGAGGGCTCGTTGCACATCAGAAGAGGTGTTTCTCTCTGTAATGCACAGCTTCACATCCTCTCGCTGCTGATACAGAAGTGAGAGGACTTGCGTGGTAGGGTCAGTGGCGTGAATGACTATCATATCAATTCTTTACATCTTTGTTACTTCACCTCTATAGAGGTCATCTGCCATATGAAGAATCAGCTCGTGCATCTCCAAGTCATCCTTGTAGAACTGAGGAATAGATTCGTACCCAATGGCTGCACCAATGATGTTACCTGTCACGGCTCCTGTACTGTCGCTGTCGCCACCATGATTAACGGCAGCAATCATGGCATCTTCAAAGCTGTCGAAATGCTTCAAGGAGCAGTAGAGAGCAATAGCCAATGCTTCGTCTCCAGTCCAACCCTCGCCCAAATGACCGATATTCTCCAAGTCAGTCTTGCCATTGTCGAGCAGGAATATGGAACGTTCTGCCAACTCTGCCATACGTTCCACATCGTTGTGGTAGGCGTTGTAGTGCTTGCGAATCATGTCAACACCTTCCATAATATAGCGTTTCATGCTTTTCTGAGTTGGCTCAATGTCACGCGCCAGCCTATAGATGACGTGGGACATCAGAGCGGCAGAAATATAGCCCAATGGATGCTGGTGGGTAATTTCTGCTGCTTCACCTGCCAGCAGGTCAGCCTCCTCTATGTTCATCCTGTCTTGGACAGCCGCATACAATGGGATTGGAGCAATACGCATCACACCACCGCATCCCTTGCTGTTATTCATCGGGTCTTTCCCACGATAGATGTCATCCAATGATGACATACAGGTATTGCCTGGCGCACGGCGATGGTTCAGTTCTGGCACATCACTTAGCCAGCAATCTCTGTACTTGGGCGATTTCTTTCCGATTTGGGTCAGATACCATTCAATGTAGGCTCTACAGATACCATACTTCAGCGAAATGCCTTGTTTCTTAGCGTTCAATAGTCCGTTTGCAGTAAAGAGTGTCATCTGGGTATCGTCAGAGACAACAGCCTTACCGACTTGTTCTGTCTCATCCAACCAATGTTGCCTTGTGTCCAAGCGTGTGATGCCACGCTCGCCATATCGTTTCTGAATTTCCCCAAAAGAGTAGATGAACTCTACGGGATAACCCAATGCGTCACCAATTGCTCCACCAATCAGCGAGCCTCGTATTCTGTCTTGTAATGTTTTCATTGTTCTTTTGCATTTAGATATTCAAGTACACTATTCCAATTAGGGAACTTTTCAGAACCAAACTCTATCCACTCTCCAGCGAACTCACTTGTTCCGTTCTTGCCTCGGTCGTCTATTAAGTAATCGCCTTGACACAAGTCCTTTCGATGGGTGATAACCATACGCTTGTGAAACACATCGTCTAGATACTTCGTCACCCAAGATACCTTATCCGACCATGCAGAAGGATTCTTACAAGGTGCTGTGGAGAGGATAAACATGTCGTAGCGCTTCTGCAACTCGTGCATGGCATCGATGGCTCCAGGCATGGGCTTCATCAGTCCGAATAGTCCGGGGATTTCGTCCAAGCGTCCTTCATATTTTTGCTTCACCTCTTCACTGACCTGAGCCAAGCCTGACTCAAAATCCACCAAAACAATGTCCATATCTACGAACACACGCTTCTTCCGCTCTACGCCCTTATCACGCTTGTCATAGTTATCTCGCAGTTCTGTGAGTATCGTGCAAAGTTCGTCTTCTGTCAAGATGGTCTTGAACGGATTACTTTCACCACGAGAATGGTAGAGTATCTGACCTCTTGTTGACATCAGAGCTGTACGGAACCTCTCGTTCTGTTCAAACATTGCCTGATATGCCCGACGGACAAGTTGCCCATATTCTTCAGATTGTCTGTCTATAGCGACACCCTTCCACCATACTATTTGGTCTGTCTGCCAACCTGTAGAAGTCATCTTCTTGGCATTCTTTCCTTTCATCTGGCATATCTGACGTTGCTTGTCCTTATCCTTTTGCTTCAACGACTGAAGGAATCCCTCCATGCTGCCGCATACCATTCCGTCAAAACGGAAACCGTTACTGCACAGGTTGGAAAGCACATCAGCAGGGTAATCACTCTTTGACCATATATCTACAGCCTTACCCCTCCATACCATCCACTTTATATATAATTTTCTAAACATGACTTTAATACTAATGACTATATTGTTATATGAGTTGCAAAATCTATCTCATCTATCATAACAGCCTATACTTTATCTTGTCCCAGAATGAAAATGGCGTTGTTCTTCCAAAGAAACGGTCGGCCTCCCATTTTCGGCGAATAGCCAAACCTTTCAGCCTCTTTCCTCCGCAATATGTCCATCTCAGAAACTCATTGCGAATTTCTTCCTCAGATCTACCTTCACGTATATATCTAAGCAAAGTTGAAGTACGCAAGTTTTCTATTCCACAGTTATATGCATAATCAACAAGAGCATCAAACTGAAACTGACTATAACAAATATTTAAACTGTCAACATAAGACTCAAATTCTAGCAAATCTCCAAGAAGTAATTGTTCTGCTGCTTTTCGACTAATACAATCACCATCCTTAACATCTGCAGTGTGTCCGTAGCCGATAGTCCACACGCCTTTTGCGTCTTGATAAGCCTTGCGACGAAAGCTCTCAAAATAACGGATACTTTTTACCAGTATATCACTTGTTTTCATTGCATATAAAAATAACCATTCATTTATCTATCGGCAATTACACCATCAGAATGCTATCTGCCAATACTCACTGGCATTACCACCATATTCTTCAGTTAGCAATGCCATGAACAACGCTATATCATGTTTGTCATCAGTACAGGTATACTGTTCAGGCTCACGGTTTACCATCAGTTCCGTTATTTTGCATGTTTCACCATCGTCTTCATACTTGGCAACATAGATACAGAAGCCCGTCCAACTGCGGTAATACCTGATTGTCTTTTCGTCGCAGTACATAAACCAATGGTCTTCCATTGCATCTGGTATGTGGCCATACTTCACGATACGCATAGCAGCACTCGGAATGCTCTCATCCATTAGAATAGTCGTATGCTTTTCAGGCATAGGCTCAATGTTCCAGCTATCCTTTGTAGCAACTTTTGTCTTTTGGGGAATGGGATTCTCCCCATTGAATCGTTTGGTAGAATTTCCTGCCCCCATCTTCCACATCAGTAGAGCTTGACGGCCAAGTTCCTCTTGTTTCATTTCCGCTGCATATCGAGCGATGAAATCACTTTGTTCTTGTGTTTCAGGAGTATGCCTATAGGCAGATTTCGGACAATCGGAGAATGCTTTCTTCAATGCATTCATAGTCTCCTCAATGTCGTAGTTATGCTGATGAGAAAGCAGACATCCCACAATGGTTCCTGTCCGACCAACACCACCCCAGCAATGAATATACACTTTGTTTCTGTCACTTTCATTCAAGATTCCCTGAATTTGCCCAATCAATTCTTTTACAGATTCTATGCTTGCTGGTATCGATACATCTTGAATCGGGAATCTGATATGCTGCATCCTTGAATCAAGCATCTTAGCGTAAGGACGCAATTCACCTTCTTCCGTCAAATCGATGAAGTGAGTGATTCCAAATCGTTCAAACTGTTTGATTTTCTCAATGCTTTTCTTATCGTCATAGTCTCTGGGGTACTCTCCGGCATACACTCTATCCATAGCCATATAACTGTTTCGAATGGGCTTTCGGGGACAGATTGACTCCACGAAAGTTTGAGACAAAATGATATTCTTCACATCAATAGCAGCTTGGAACAACGGAGATATTTCCCCTGCCTTGAATCCAGCAATGCCACAACCGATCTGTGTCACATAGAATTTAAGGTCGGGACGTGTTTGGGCAAAGCGGATGAACTCATCCACGTAGGGCTTGATGGTCTCTACGCCTCCCTGCATGGTGGGAATAGCATAGCTCTGTCCTTGCAGACCCACGCCTTGACCCCATATTGCACCAAATCGTTCGTATGCCAGCCGTGCCGCACCACCGCCATGTGCTCCAGCAAGGTTGCTACCAAAAACAAATATCTCATTCGGTTTCAGCTCTGTGATTCTTTCGGGTGTATATTCTCTGTTATTCATAATCTTCTATTGTCTTGATTTTACAATTTCTTCCGCCTCTTTACGCATCTTGTCTAATTCACCATAACATTCATTGATGTTCTTGAACTTAACCACGACCTTGGCATTCTGGTCGATGAAACCATAGATTGTTATCTCTTCATCATCGGTCATGCCGTAGCCGTCCTCGTCCATGTAATAGCGACCATCGGGATTGATCTGCCAACTGACTTCAGCCACTCCATTCTCAAAATGACGTATGAATGAAGGGAAATGAAAAGAGAGTGCCCTCGCTCTACCTATGGCATCCTCTGGCAAATTCTTCAGCGACTCCCAATCAATGTCATCCTCGGTGACTGTCACAAGTTTTTGGTCTTTGTTCATGAACTCATAGGCACACTTAGTGTTGTGGTTGATAAGAAAGCGATGCTTCCACCATCCCCACATTGTTTCACCTATCACAGCCATACCTTCACCGATGTCTGAATACTCATAAGGACGCTCCTTGTATTCATCGGTATTTAGGACTTTGTAGAGTTTTTCTGCTTCACTCTCACTTCCCAACAGTTTGCTGATTTTATCGTATATGCTCATGGTTCTTGCTTTTATTAGAATGGGAAATAATCTTCTGTCTCATCAGTCGATGTCACAATTTGGGTTATCTCTGCAACAAACGCTTCCGACCTGTTCATCCATGCACTTTCTTCGTTCACCACCGATCTCTTGTCATATTCTTCATCGGTCATTGTCTTGTACTTCTTGGGAAGAGCATAGTAGAGATGCTTTTGGACAATGATGGCAAGTTCGTCCTTGTAGTCATAGTCCGATATGGACTTGTTGCTGAGTGCTTTGTAGTTTTCGCTGTCACGGACAACATCCTGGACTTTGCTGTCCCATGTCCTAAACGCTGTTAACACATCGTCACTGCCCATCTTCTCCAAATAATACAGGGCGATGGACACGTCGGCGAAGTCCGATGCCGCCATCATCTCACGTCGATGGGGCATGTAGTCTCTCGACAACTCCATGGAAGGGTTCCAGTGGAATGCAATATCTCGTACTATTTCATACAAGGTATCTGTTGCCTCGTCATCATCAATATGTCTTTCTGCATGTGACAATGCCATCAGGTAGTCCGTCTTGCTCAACTTGCTTTTGTCTATCACAAAGTCGCTATCCTCTGCCAGCCTTCGACAGATGAAGTAATAATCCCGGCCTTCATGGAATAGGTCGATATGCTCCTTGAGATATTCCTTCGGAAAATGCCTGATGATGACCCATGAACATTTCTCTTCGTGGTAGGCCTCCCAAAGTACCTGCACCTGCGGCTCAAAGGAGGCATCCCACAAATCAAGGAGTCGGGAATAAGCCCAGTCTCTATCGGAGATACCCGAATCAAGAAAGGCTGCCATAATCCTCTTCTGGTCTTTCCAGTCAAGACCGAAGAAACGCCGCTGAATCTCATTACGAGCGTCAGTCACTTTGCCACTCTTCTTATTCTTATAGTTTCTGATGACTGTGGCAATGGGGTTGTTTCTTGATACTGTTCTCATATTCGTTTCTTTTAGAACTCCAACCTAAATCCTTTTTGCTTCAACTCGTTGTATTTCTCAGGGTTGAACTTGAACAGGTACGCCTCTTTCTTGGGCGAGTTGAACACTGTCTCGTCAAGTTGGGTGAGAATTTCCAGATGCTTCATCTTATTGTAGAAGTTGCGCCTGTCAAACTTCACGTCAAGGATGGCCTCATAGAGCAGCTGCAGTTCCTTGATAGTGAATTTTTCTGGCAGCAGTTCAAAACCTATTGGCTCGAAGTGTATCTGCTTGCGAAGCTCTTTCAGTGCCACCCGTAGTATTAGGTCATGGTCGAAAGCCAACGACGGCACTTCGTCCAGAGCAAACCACTCTGCCTTGGCAGCATCGTCACCGCCTTTCACCTCCTGCATCCTGACCAAAGCGTAGTAGGCTAACGTGACCACTCTCTCACGTGGGTCTCTATTGGGGTCTGAGAAGGCTTGAAACTGTTTGATATAGGCATCCTTCAGACCAGTTTCTTCTTTCAGTTCTCGTAATGCGCCCACCTCGGCAGACTCATTCATCTTCAGGAATCCTCCGGGAAATGCCCAGCGTCCCTTGTATGGTTCGATACCTCGCTCAACGAGCAAAACTTTCAGTTTTGTGCCGTCAAACCCGAATATCACGCAGTCAGTCGTAATACTCGGGTGTGGGTACTTGTAATGGTACTTTAAATCTTCCATGATGTTCTGTCTCTTATCTCGCGTAATTTTTACGCAAAAGTACAGCTTTTATTCCAATCCATCAAACTTTCTTGTGTAAATTTCACGTCAGAACATTATTTTAAGTCAAAATCAAAGACTTTCCATCACAAACTCTCCACTTTTATCAGACTTGAACCTTGAACCTTGGAACTACCGTACAATCTCTCCTTTACCATTAACAATCACCTTGTCACCATTCTTTGAGGCACAGAGATACAGGTCATGGTCAAGAGCCTCGATTTCCCAATACAGAGGCATTGTCACTTTATGACCGTCAGCATTCATCAATCCTTCGTACCCATCGCCAGCAACATATGCACGGAGTCGTGCCGTTGCTTTCGGATGATAGCACTCTTCCAGTTCCTCTACGATACCATCGCCATCATCTACAGTTGTATTCTTGCGATAGACGATTCCCTCTTTCTCATACTCCAGCATACGGACACTGGAAATATAGAAGTCGTTGATGAGAGTTCCTTCCATATCATACTTACGCATTGTATGGTCAGGCGTCGTTACGTCGATAGTACCGTTACCAATATAAATGGAGCATTCCGACAATGGTAGGATGGGCTTCAGATTACTATCAAGAACAGCCATCTCTTCACCTTTCTGTACTCTCCAATACTTGAAGTCATTGGAGGGATGGATAGAACTATACTCCAACGGTAGTTCAATATTACCCTTCTTATCGATCAGACCACACTGCTCACCGTCATCCGTATCTATCACACAGTACCCACCGTGGAACACATAACCTTCCATATTAGGAATGTATGCCATATTCTTGTCAATGACCACTTTTCCTGTCGCGTCTATGAACTTGATGTAGCCATCCTCTTCCACGCTGGCCAGTCCGTCAGAGAATATCCAGGCATGGTCATACTTTGGTTCGATGACCACCTTACCTGTATTCTTGCTGAAGTAACCACGCTTCTTTCCGTCACTGTAGCAGATGAGTGAGTCCTTGTCTGTCGGTTTGGCAATCCAAGCGATATGCTTTATCAACTTCTCGCCAGTGCGCTTGTTGTAGATATAACCCTTACCATCCTCCGTGTTGTGGAAGTAGATGTCACGGTTCACATACTCAGAGTGATAGCAGTATTCATCGTCACAATAGTGGTTTCTGAACCATCGATTATAAACACTTTCACCAATACAGCAGAGCAGAGCCAGTGCAAACAGTGTCATCACAATGCTGCCACTTGTGGCGAACAGCCCCCATACGCACTTGGCAAACTTGCCGTCTCTCTTGTAACCGAACAGTCCAAAAAAACATCCCAATGCCTGGCACAGGCCTCTCCACATTACCGTGAAGAACATTCTTGCTGAAACCTTTTTCATTTTGTTTTAACTATTTTATTGTTTAACCTATCATGCCGGTAACTCTATGTATTCTGCATAGTCTGGAAACCACCTATCAAGAATGGCATCCACTTTTGCCTCTATCTCAGGCGTGATATTCTTGCATACCTTCTGGTAGGTGACGGATAACGAAGCAATCTCGTCAAACCAACCAATGATTGGCAGTCGCTTAGCATCCAAAATGTCAATTGGTAATACCAAGTATGACAAAGTGGATAATATCAGCAACTTGTCTTTACGAGGCGTGTCTTTACTCTTCATCACATAGTAGAGAAGTAATACAGGACGTGTTGTTACTCTTCCTGCTTTAATTGCATATTCACTAATCCTTTCCATAAGGACATCATAATTGATAATTCTTTCTCTTCCCATAATTGTATTCTTTTGCGTTACTGATATATATGATGCCCCTTACTTCAAATATCTATCAAAAAAAATGCGGAAAAAGTCAAAAAAACTCTTCCGCAACACTTAGCAAATACCATCATCCTCATGGATGCTTGATTACTGGCTTCTTCAGCAGATATGCACTCTTCGGGTTCCTTACGAGTCCATCGTATGCAAGAATTACCGCAATATCATTAGCATGATGATAGGTCTTCATATAATCTACAGTTATTCCCTCAATATCAAAATCCAGCAAATTTCTCGTATCACACCAATATTCAAATGCCGCCTTGCCTTTCGGTGTCAGGTTCTGTAATTGCTTAATAACGCTTTCAAGCAACTTCTTGTTGGATGCAGGATAGTCGTTATCCAACAATATCTCTTTCAATTCTTCTGATGTATAATTCATAATTATTCGTATTATGCATTGTTTATAATGTCCTTTGTCAACTCTCTAACCATAGACTCACCAAAATATTTGGCATCTGTTTCCATAGGATTATAAGTATATCCCCAAGGGTCGTATGCACTGGGCATATCCAAAGTATAGACCTCTCTGCCAACAGTCCATTCCTTAATAGTTGCCTCGTCAATGGGGAACTTCGAAGGATTCTCTATTGCCTCGTTCTGTAGTTGGTGACGAGCCTCATGTGCTACCGTATCAACAACGTGCATCAACTGCCCTGGGTCTGCAAGCATGTCTATATTGAGGTGAACATACCCATCACCCGCATTATAGCCATATGTGTACATACCGTTCTCGATGGGGAACTGTTCCCATACGATACCTTTGAAATTGATTCCCATCGCTTTACCGATACCATTAGCGTACTCTTGGATGACCTTGTTACGTGCATCCAAGTCCATCATCCCCCATGCGCGAATAACTTCTGGGGTGAAACAATCTTTGGCAACATCTGCGCATTCCTTCACACCATATTCACGGGCTTCGACAATCTCCTTGCTTTCTGGAACTGCATCCGTATATTCATTAATAGAATTCACGAAATCGCTCCATACATCTTTAACTGCGTTGTATTCAGTTTTGATTTCCTGAACTTCTGGTAAGGATGGTATCTCCTGAACATCCTTTGTTATTTCGTTTATTTCATTCATTTTATCACGCTTTTATAATTTCACAATACCCCTTTTCTATAATGCGTACGGGATTACTTGGCAAATACCAACAGGGCGAGTCGATATGCAACCTCTGCTCATTCTCTATTGTGGCTCCATTCGCTTCTTGATAATACATCCCAGTATCCTCCTTTGCAACAATCTCAGTTCCCTCATCCCTGATGATACCGCTTGCCTGTATCATTTGAACAATCTGCTGACAGCGTTCTTGCAACTCCTTTGCTGCCAACGTGTCACTGTCTGCGACCATCGTTGACCACCAACTCTTCAGGCCTATCGGTGCCTGAGCGATATTCTTCATGCGAATATCCCACTCCTTCAAGACATTTCTCATTCGCTCGAAAGAAATAGCACCCACAGAGGCTTGACAGATCGGTTCAAAGACTCCTTGAAAGTCGTTGGCATACATGAGGAAAGCCTGACACACCTCGTTCATGGCATTCCCCGTTTTCGTTTCTCTTCTTTTAGGTTTCTTTTTTCGCTCTGGTCGAAGAATCCCTAATAGTTGCTTTCTGTTGGTGTATGCTAAATAGGCAGTTCCCAACAGCACAGCTACAATCACTACGTTCTTTGCTGTACTCATATCCATCATATCATTATTTTTGGTTTGTTTATCTTTACCCACGATGCGGCATCGTCTTTGTCACACGTAATAACAGCCTGCCCCTGTTGCAGCAGTGGTATCAGACTCTGCTGGTCTATGCGTAGTCCGAGGGCAGAAGCCATCACTTCAACATCCTCTTTTGCAGACAGTCGATGTGCTATCTTATAGTTCGTATTCCTGACAGCATCATCAATCAGCCTTGTCGGGACTTGGTCAACGATCATCAGTCCTTCCCCATATCCGCGTATCTCGGACAGCATATTACCGAACAAATCTGCCACTACCTGCTGCGGATTGCCAACTCCCGCAAGGTCTGTTCTTGGACGGGCCAGTACATTATGGGCTTCCTCCACCACGGTCAGATGCAGCAATTCGTTCTTCTGGGCACTCCTTCGATAATTCTCGTCATAGTTATAAGCTGAGATTCTGTATTCATACAGCGACAACATCAACAACGACATAATCAGTGCCTTGTCTTTCTGATTGGCTATCTTACTGAGATTCACCACCGTTGTCTGGCTGAACAGCTTTTCGTAGGATGTCGAGCGAAACACATTCAGAATCGCACCACGCTTTCCACGCACCAGATACTGGAAGCGTGTATCCAATGCCGCCGCCAGTCCGTTTGCAACCTCCTGGGAATATCCTCTCCCGTTCAGGATCTTTCTGGCAACAGGAAGTACTTTGTCCAACTTCGGATAGTCTTCTTTCTGTTTCGTCTCTCCGCTGGTAAATTCGTACTTATATGTTTCACTCATAAACGTAAAGAAGGCCTCTTCCATGATGACAGGCAGAATGTCACTGTTGGGGAGTGATGCATTAATCAGTGCCGTCAGTTGTTCACAACGGGTCAGCAGATCAATTGGGGCACCTTCCACTGCTGCTGGCTGGAATGGGTTCAACTTCAGTGGGCTCAAAGCTCTTGCGCCCTCCTTTACACCAAACATCTCCAGATTCTTCACTCCGGGCATATAGATGTTGATGGGATTCTCTGGATGTTCCTCGTTCCATTTCACCGCCCATCTGACGTATTCATCCTTGGCTGGTTCAATAATCAGCACAGGAATATCCCTGTTCAGAACCTCATTGATGATAGTCTTGCAAGTGGTCGTCTTGCCACATCCGGTACTGCCCACAATCAAACTGTGCTTCACCAGCGAGTTCACGTCAATGCTATAGTCATTACCTTGCACTACGCCCGAATCTATAATCTTACCCATCGACAACATTCCCTTACAGTCATTGGCTCCAGGGTTATTAGCGAAGCGCACGGATGAGCGTACGAAACGCAGACCCGGCACGTCTTTCCGTGGCAAAGAGGTTTCCAATGACAATTCTTCCGTGTTCAGCGGTGTACTGAGATACTGATAGGCATTACCCAGCATGTGCCATTCTGTCTGTAGTGGTTCATTCTCTTTGACTACAACATCAGGATGAACCACGGGAATCAATTCAAAGCCCTTCATAGCCTTGATAGCCTCTGGCTGATGCAGCAGGTGCAGACGGATAGGTTCTATATAAGTCTCGTCGCCCGAATAGATGGAACGCAGCATACCTAACACAGTAGTTACGTCTTCATCACGATAGCCCATCACGTAAGTACCCACATTCCAAAAACCAAGATTTCTCCCTTTACGTAGTCTTTCACAGTGCATGTCCGTCAGTTTCTCCGTAAACTGAGCGAATTTGTTCAGGTAGTTTTTGGCTACCGTGCGTCCCACAGAAACGCTTTTGCTGGAAGAATAACTACGATTAGCTCCTATACTGGTCCCCCAAAGTGTAGCTGCTGCCAGTGTTGCGCCTGCAGAAGCCACTGTCATAATGGGGCCTCCCAGTGCACTCGCAGCGGTATTCAGAATCTGGCCTAATCCGAAATTAAGTCCAAAACTCGTACCTTTTGACTCTCCTTCACTCTTAAACTCACTATCAGATACTTGTGCCGACACCTCTGAATGGATGTCGCCACCAATCTTCTGGTAACGGTTGATGATTTCTGCAGTCTCTTCGTCACTCATCGGTTTGGCCACAATAATCAGGCTGAAGTCTGCTTCCTCATTCCGTTCTGTTCTGATACCAAAGGCCAACTGGTCCAACGTTTGTGCGAATTTACTCTGCGTCTCTTTTCTGAATGAAGGTATGCCGGTCACAGCACCTCCCACAGAATAGGAATCCAATACGCCCGACAATTCCATTGTTCCTCTAGCACGCTCATCAAATGATGTCGCTTTCAGATTGTCAATAGGTTCTGCCTCTATGCCTGGCATGCAATTAATCAGAGCACTACGCAACAATCCTATTCCTCCTTCCAGAGAGTTGCCCTGCAATCCGATGTACAGGTTTGTCTCTCCATGCCGCCGTTGCAACAAGAAGATGGTCTTGCATTTCCATGCATGCAGTGATGATAACACAGCCTGCCACTTCGTCAGCAGATCGTAGTTGTCTGCTTGCGACGGATGCACAGGAATCCTCTGCACCTTAATCCAACTGATGGGTTTGTTCTTCTGCCCGGGTTCGCGGGCTGCAATAAATGCAGGACGCGATGTCATATCCTCCAGATACGACCGCTCCATCATATATTCCAGCATCGGACTTGTCAAGTCCAATGGCATCTGGAAGGGTTCGTCACGCAAGGCTGCTATACTCGTCTGGTAGTCATACGCCTTGGTTATCTGCTTGATTAGGTTTCTGCTCATATCTGTATGTCTTTATATAACAATTTCGGGAATAGTCACTTTCGCATTTCCATCTACGGTTATAGTACCGCCCACTTTGATTATGCCTTCCTCATTAACATAAATATCGGGGGACAGTTCCACCTTATAGTCACAATTGATTATATCCTCTATCATTGTATTGTCCAGTTTGTCCAACTCTCCTCTGACGAAGTAATAGACGAACCTCGGTACATCAATCAGTGCCACGCCAAGAACAGCAAGTACGGCTTTCAAAAGTACCATCAGGATTCCGTCTGCCGGGGCCGTTATCGATTTGTTGATAGTGTTCGTCTTATCAGTAATGACTGAGTAATCTATCTCGAAGGCCTTTCGGAAGAAGAAGTTCCCCTTGATTCTATTCTCAATCTGAAAGTCTCTCTTCTCATACGGCAATGGCACACCTTTCTTGATAAGGTCGCAGGCACCCAAGTATTTCCCCTCGAAAGTGAAACTGATGGCTACATCATTAGATGCAGCGATAGTGCCAACAACATCCTCGTCCAGATGGCACAATCCTACAGCAACTGTTTCTTGCGGATCCTTGGATTGAACAAGCCTGATAGTCGACTGTCGTATCTTGGCAAAATTGATAGATGGCAGATTGACATAACCTTTCTTGCCTAACAGGTACTCAGGAACTATATACCACTTGCTATGTCCTCCTGTAATTATCAGCAGTTCCACATCCTCTGGCTTTTTGGGACATTCTAAGTCGTTATATTGCGCTTCCTCCACTTCATCAAACGCTCCACTCAACAGATCTGCCCACTGCTTCCAATGCTTTTCTGTAAACGTTTCAAAGTACTTCCTACTGATGGAGAATCTTTTGTTACCATTCACAACTGGTACACCATATTCTGTCAGCATATCCCTGAATTCTGTTATCTCGTCCGGCTCTGGCAATACGGTGCTGTCTCTGAGAACGCCCGATATCGTCAACTCTTTCCACTTCTTCACTCTACGGCGCAGTTTGTTAACGACCTTCTCTCCAGAAGTGGATGGCTTTTTCTGCATCCCGTTGACAAATCGCTCTGCCTCAGAAATGATGGCATCGTCTATCTCACGACCTCCGCACAAACCTGGTGTGTTGATAGAAGGAAAGGTAAAGATATCATCTATTTCCAGTCTGCCATTCTCCACGCGATAGGTGCAAAGCACAATATCCGTTGTTCCGGCACCCATATCCACCATCATAGCCTTGTACTTCCGCCGCTCATGCAGCATCCCGGCCTGTTTCAGTTCTGTACTCTTTTCATGAATCACGGCCAGTATCGCTGCTGTTGGTTCATCTTTCAGGGCGATGTCTTCTTCTTTGCAGAATCCGGCATCGACCACACTTTGCTTCATCAGTGTTCTGGCGTATGAGTTCCACTTGGCTGGATGGCTTACATATACTTTCACCTCATCAGAAGGGTCGAAGGTACCGGCATTCAACAGACTTTGATACTGGTCATACACATAGCGCAGAAACCCCTGTATCAGTCCTTCTGCCTGACTTCGTTTCGTCTCATCATCAGAAATCAAGTCCATCTTGAAGTTCTTATACAGCGTCCCCTCCACATTCGAGTCATACTTCGCCTGCGCATCGTACCCATAATACATCTCAGAGGAGTCTTTCGTCTGGAACGCAATCGTCGGTATCGTTCGCTGTCCGTTGATGGCCAACGGCACAATCCTGTTTCCTGCCCCCACATTATGAACCCGCACCACCGTCGTGCTCGTTCCGAAGTCTATTCCTATGATTCTTGTTGCCATACTTATTGAGTTTTTTCTTTCTATTCAACGATTACTTTATACGAGAAGATGGCATTACTGGCAGCTATGAGTTTCTGAGCATACGTCACGCCCGTAGCTAATCCCACGAGTTTATTATCATGAATAGCTGCTGTCACTCCGTCAGCAAACACAAATGAGTCGCCGTCCTCGCACGCAAGCGATTCATTTAACTTCAGTCTCAGCGTTTCTGTCTGAAGCTTAAAGTATGTGAACGGCCCCATCTTAGTCATCACTTCCAAAGCATTCTCTGTCAGTTCTGTTATATACCAGTTGTATCGACGTTGGTATCCAAACCCTTTCGACTGTAATGTTATCATCGCTCCTATTTGCGCCCACCATCCATAAGTCATCAAATCAAAGCCATACGAAAAGTAATTATCGTATCCTGTATAGGTATGATCATCATTGATTGTCAGCAACTCATAATACCCTTGTTCCTGACTTCCCCATAACCATTCCCCAATGAGGCTTACTTCAGTAGCAGGAGCATCACCTCCTTTTACAAACGTAATGCTGTCAACCTGTTCTATCGCTATGTCGCTATGCTCACCATTTCTGTAATGAATACGCATATAGTCCTGTGCATTACTGACTATGGTAGAGCAAAACAGATATATTATCATGATAAGTATTCCATTGTTTTCGTCCATAACTCTTCCTTTGTTTTCATTGATAAGAGAGTAAATATATGCGTAAAAAATATCATAACCATCACACTTTTTTGCAAATCAAAAAACTGCCACCATTTCTAAGTCATATCATATCTTCATGTTTACAGGCAAACTGACTAGTTCATTTTCAACTCATAATGATTGCTTATCTTCTCTCCCCATTTCACAACAACAACAAACATATTGTTTACTTTCATTAATTATAATAGTAAATATAGAATTCTCCAAAACATCAGTACTAAGAACTTCTTTTATGTTGCCATTAACACCTAATCCTAGCATTTTTAGATAACTCTCTTTCTTTGTCCACATTTTGGTAAATTCTACTTCAGGGCAGACGGAACACAAAATCTCCTTCTTTTCCTCTTCATTACATGTATAATTAATTATTGAATGATCTATAGGTTTTATGGTTTCAATGTCAACTCCCACAAACTTATCACCAATAGCACATGCTACAGCTTTACTACAATGACTTAGGCTAAAATGTATTTCAGGATAATCTCTTAAAAATGGTTTCCCATATTGGCCAAATATAAACACCGGGGGTAGAATAATCCCCTTCTCTTGTGCCAATCCACGTTTTAACAAGTCATACACCATTATACCATTTACCCTATCTCTTAATAGAGCAAACTTATTGACATATTCTTTTCGTTGCTCTGACATCTGTTCATAGCAACAATCAACACGTTCTCGAGGTGTCAATAATACAGAATCATCAATGTATAGCATACTAATTCAATCCTTTTCCCCCCATAAGTCTCTTAATAAAACAATATAGGTAATCTTTCCCATTTATAGACCAAGTGAAATTATACTTATGTAAAATGTAGTTTGTATAAAAACTGCTTATACAGGGTAAAGTATAATCTGCTTTTGCCTTATAAGCAAACATTGAAAACATACTATCCTTCTCATTATGCGCAGAAAGGTATCTATAAAAATCTTTATCTCCTGAGATTTCAATATCATAACCTTGAACATTCATGACATCTAATAATACTGATATAGGAACAAGATTGTCGTTATATAGATGAAATACAGGCCTCTCTGTCTTTAGCTTAGACAACAGGATTACTGCTTTCGCAATTTCATCCACTGGAGACATATCTACAAAAGTATTTGCAATTCCGAAAGAGCATCTTCTTAACTTGACTATCGACAAAATGCGATTCATAAAGGCATTGTCACCAATATTAAACTGGAATCCGCCATCGTATGTTCTTGGACTTATATTACCTAGTCTCAATATCTTTGCTCTAACACCATTATGAATCATTGCCCGTAATATTATTGTCTCTGATTCAAACTTCGATTGTACATATTCATTTTCAATAAGTTGTCCGTTATACAAATCCGATTCGGAGAATGAAGAACAGTTATTCAATCTTTGAAACCCTGCTACACTTAAAGTAGACATGTGTATTAAATCAGTGCTTGGATGCTTTTCACATAACTTCACTATGTTTTTTACAATGTCAACATTGTTTTGCTGTATAGTATTCCCCAAACCGAAATGTTTTACATTTGCGGCACAATTAATAATTGTCGTTTTAGAAGAATCGGACAATACAATCTCTAATTGACAGTATACTGCTGCAGCTGCCAAATCACCTTCAAATAAAAACAATCTTTTATTGTAGTATTCAAATAATTGCTTGGAAAAATAGAACTCATATAATCTGTTTAATTTTAAATCAATTTTTTCGTCACTTTTCCTAATAGGGCAATAAACAACACTATCTGTATTATCTAATAATTGATTGAGTATGTGGATTCCGAGAAAACCAGTCGCCCCTGTTAGTATTATGTTTTTTGAAAGGCCAATAAAGTCTGCTCCACATCCTAATGTGTTATGCAAATAGGTTATTATTTCATCATCAGGAGAAATCTCAATGGCCTGGTGCGACGTTTCACCTTGAATAAAATTCGCCATCTCACAAACCGTTGGAAATTTATATATGTCTTCGTATGATATAGCATATCCAGCTTTTTCCATATACACCAATAGTTCGATAGCACTTTTAGAATCACCTCCTATTTCAAAAAAATTCTCGTCTTTCCTAAAATTGGTATACCCAAGCGCTTTTGAATATATTTCATAAATAATCGACTCCGTATTATTATCAGTATTTATAGTATTTGTATTTTGTGGAAGAGCAAGACGGCTTCTATCAACCTTACCATTTCTGTTGGATGGGAACTCATCCAATTGCACATATATAGAAGGAATCATATAAGATGGTAATCGATCTTTTAAGAACGACTTAATTTCGGAATTTATGTCATCCAAGTTCACTCCAACACTATATTCCAGACTATAAAAGCAAACCAGTTTTTCGCCTTTTCCTAATCGCCGAACTTCAACGCACACCTGTTTAATTCCCTTGAATTGTGCAACCTGAGCCTCTATCTCACTCAGTTCAATCCTGTACCCATTTATCTTAACCTGCTTGTCAATGCGACCGATGTACTCCAACAGTCCGTCCTCATTCCACCGAACCATATCCCCGGTGCGATACACACGCTCACCGTTATACGTAATGAACCTTTTTGCCGTTTCCTCAGGCTTGTTCAGATACCCCCTACAAACACCCCTGCCGCCAATTAATAGTTCACCAGCGACGCCTTGGGGTTGGAGATTCAAATCCTGGTCAACCACATACAGCTGACAATTTGCCAGTGCTTTGCCGATTATCGGACGTATATATTGTTCTTCTTCGATGTGATAGAAGAAAGCATAAATTGTACACTCGGTAGGCGCCCCTGCATTATATAGCTTATACGCTGGCCTTTTTAACGGGGGAAGTTTCTCTCCGCTGACTGACAAAAGACGCAATGAGCGATTCTCGAACTCATTCACAAACAACAAGCCAACCTGCGTCGTCAGAAATGCAATGCTGATACCTTCCTTCTCCATATACTCATTCATCTTCCCAAGATTCATCCGCAAATCATTGGGAAGGATATGTACACAAGCTCCTACTGATAATGCAGGATAGATGTCCATCATATGAGCATCAAAACCGAAATTGGCATAAGCAATGGTTTTGTCTGATTCGGTCATCTCAAACTCCTTCACATACCAATGACAGAAGTTCACTATCCCCCGATGTTCCAACTGACATCCTTTTGGGTCTCCAGTAGAACCGGATGTGTAGAGTATGACAAAACGATTTGAGGGTCCAAAAGAAGGAACAAAGGATAAGTTGTCGTTGCAGGATCCTACCAATTCGGATGTACTGACACAAAGAACTTCACCTTTGTAACCAGGAAGATGCTCTGCGACACGGTCTGCCGAGTCTGTCAGTATCAACTTAACATCTGCATCACTGCACATCGACTGTAGGCGGTCGGATGGCAAATGTTCATAATCCAACGGCATATATACACCACCTGTCTTCATTATTGACATCGGGTATATTACCATTAGCTCTGATCGGTCAATCATAACTCCAACAACATCCTCTGTCGCTACCCTGTATTGATGATGGAGGATATTAGCAAGAACATTCGAATACTTGTCTATCTTACTATAGGTAAATTCCTCTCCCTCAGAAACCACAGCTATATTCTCCGGGCTCCTCTGGACCTGAGAACGGAACAAATCAACCAAAGTCTCATCCTGGTTGTAATCCAAATGCTCACCCTCACCCAACTGTATTAAACGACGGCAATCACCTTCACTAACCAAAGGAACACTCAATAAATTAGAATGAGGATTGTGAACAAAATAATCCGACACATCACTTATTAGTTTTGCAAATTGGAGAATAAACGCATCATCGAAATCTTTAGAATTATACTTCACTTTTATATAAGGTGCGCCTTCCTTTTCATCAATCCAAATAATTACCTTAAAATCAATCTCCTCTTGTAAAAACAACTCAAATTCAACAGGACTGCCATTAACCTCATATGTCCTAAACTTATCCACGATGCCTATTTGGTATACAAAAAGAATATCCGGTTTGACCTTCAAAGATGATACCGCATCGGCAAAAGAATAATTGGGGTGTTTTTTACCGATTCTGTAACTATTCTTTGTAGAAGAAATGTATTCATAAACAGTCAAATCTTCATTTCGTGCAACGATAGGAAATGTATTAACAAACATTCCTACTGACCCTTTTATTCGGTCATCTAATCTTCCAGAATGAATCGTAGCCAAGCACACATTCTTACTATATGAAAGTCGCCCAAATACATAAGAAACGGCAGACATTATTAACGAAGACGGATGAATGCCTACTGATTGGCAATCATTCAAGATATCTTTATTACTAAAAAAAACATTTTGTTCCTTTCTTTCATCCACTATCGTAGTTGATTCCACTAAGGATGTCGGAAAATTACAACACAAATCATCTACATTAAATAGAGAATCATGGAATAATATATCTGTTGCATCTTGCTGATGAGAACTCCTTTCTTGTTCTTCAGCATAGTCACATAACGTGCAGGATTCTTTTTGTATTATTTGCTCCTCTAGTACTTTACATAAATCTTCAAGAAAAATATTTATCGATATCCCATCACAAATAATATGATGAATGTCAAGAAGAAGAAAGACGTTCTTTTCCCCTTTCAAAATCTTTGCTCTCCAAAGTTGTTCATCAAATAGTTTAAACGGATGAACAAATGTTTGTTTTTCCTCATCAAGTAATGAGTCAGATATTTCCTTGATTTCTATTTGAGGAGAGTCATTCATAACAATCCGCTGGATAATCCGATTATTATCTTCAAATAATCTAACGAAAAGCGATGGATGACAATTTAGTACATTTACAAGAGCTTGTTTTAGCTGCTCAGCGGACACAAAAGCAGGAAATGATAATAAAATGGGAATATTATACACCATCTTTTCAGGATGCTGACTCCATTCTAAAAAGATTCCCACCTGAGATTGTAAAAGGGGATATGTTCTCATTCAATTGAAATCTGTTAGTAAAAGCTCGTGTTTTCTCCTATCCTTATTGATTCTTTTTTCTAAAATATCCAGCCCAAGCAGCTATTAGTACAGAAAGAAAAGTGTAGCTTAAAAGCCTATATCCAGTAACCAATGCAGAATAGCCCAATGACAACAGAGGCGGACCATATTTGGGATCTTTAGGATTCACTCCATGTAATTGTTCTACTATTGGCTCATTAAATGAAATAGGAACAAATTCCACGAAACCATTTACGATACTTGTTAAAGGCTCCATCCCAAAACAAAGGCAAGCAGTTATGTCAAAAGCTATAATTAAAACCACTAACCAAATTACAATACGCCAAGGACTCCAACCATAATTAAGTAATAGTTTGTTGGAAAGAATATGCAATTTGGCAGATTTAGGATAATCCCTATATAATCTCATTTGATTTCTCAATTTCCAAAACTTATATTGCTCCGCAAATCTGTCAAAATTCTCCAATATAGCATCCATTTCACGCAAGAAATGTATAGGATATAAAGACTTCTTCATCTCTCGTGATCCAATGATAGTGCCTGTTTTCCAGAAATGCTCAATAACATCAAACAATGGCCAGTTGCCATCTATTTTAAAATCTTTAAAATGAATATTTTCTGTTTGAATGCTCCACGAAGAGATGTCCACACCAACGCAATGCCATTGGTTTAAGTCTGAGTTTTTTAGTTCAATATTTAGAATGCGCGAAGAAGATGAATTATCCGTAATAATTGCGAGTTGCATGAATGTACCCACATACATATAATTACCAATTATACTAAACGAGGTTTCATCAAGTTGATTAATAGAATTTATACCTGACATTTCTACTCTATTTAGCACTTTTGCAAATCTCAAATCCACCCCCCAATTAAAATCGCTGGGAGAATTTATCCAAAGATTGTTTTTTTCAGGAATAAACACAAATTGAACATTATGAATTGTTAAATTATTTGTTTGTATTTCTGATGCTAATAATATTTTCGAGCGGAAAACTATGTCCTCAAACTTGATGTCACTCTTAGCTATTAGCCCATGTATATCAAATGAAAATACATTAAATTCACTCTGTCCCACATAAAGTCCCGTTCCAACTTGAGATTGAAACATATTTGAAACTGCAGAACATTCAATATAATTCCATTTATAAGTTTTAAAGCCTAAGTTGTCATCATAAATTGCAATATATTTATCAGTATTGGTTGTTGTGGCATAAATCATAGGGACCCCAACGTGAGACGAAATCTCAAATGAATCCCAATTTTCATCTTTATCTAATTTAATATCAGAAAACACGAAATGAGCATATTCATCAAGACTATAAATTTTAATTGGAGATTCCTTTGACATTCCATTTGAAACATAGAGACGATTATTTGCTACCAAAACTATGTAATTATCCAAAATAATTAAGTCTCCCGTAATCGCATATCTATCTGTACCAAACAAAGCTACTTGATGATAATCGGAAAACACATTAAGCTCGCCATTTGTCAGCGTTTCAATTATATGCGTGATTTCACCATAATTTAATTTGTCTGAAAATGAGACAACAAGCGGAAAGTCATCAGACGTAATGTCTTTGTACAGTGATGCAACCCATTCCATTTGTTCAGGTTTAATAATGGCATCCACAAACTGAGACAAAATATCGGATATGCTTTTATGATCATAATACTTTCCTCGTAATTGCAGAGATCCATGAATCGAATCAACTGAGGTTCTTTCAAAGTCAATAGTATTACATATAATATTTGAATAATTTATGCTAAGTTCTCTACCCATATAAGAACTTGTGAACTTTATATCAGCTTCTGGATTGTTAAGTCTGATATTAAAAAGCTGACAGCCCACTTGTTCTATATTAATTGCAGATAAATTAATACCGGATTCAAAAACCGAATCGGAAAGACTAACTCCAATCCCAATTTTTGAATTGGACATACTAAGAGCAAATTCATCTTGCCCTCTCCCATTATATTCAAATTTGCAATTTCCTTTGACCACAACATGGCCGGCACATTGTAATCCATCAAGCTTAACTTTCTTCTTAAATGTGCATCCGTCAAATATTAAATCTGACTTTATTACACAATATGCCTGGTCACTTGACTCGTCGCCCAATATTACTTCTTCTATAAAGATGCAATTCTCAAAACGAACTTCATTCTCAAAAACCGAATACTGACAAAAAAACTTTCCGAATGTTTTATTTTTATAAACAAAAGGTGTTTCAATCGTTTTGTTCCTATTGTCAATGTTCGTAATCTTTGCCATAGTAATTATAAATTATTAGTTCTTTCGTATTTAACATGGTGCATTTGCCATCCAACTTGGATCATCAGGATTATCGTTAGTATGAATTTTCTCCTTCCAAGTACAACCGCATTTAGGACATTTGAACTTGAACCACTGATTCATATCGTGATCATTCTCAATGGACATGATAGTTGCCTTACCTGCAAAATATCCTGCTATTGCACCTATACCCGCTCCTAAAGGACCACCAAAGGTAGCTCCAATAAGTGCTCCAGACACAGCAGTAACACCCCCAAATGCCTTGTCACCTTTTGTGGCATACCGTTCTGGTTCTATCTCAGTACCGCATCGCGGACAGTTTTTTTTATACTTACTTGTATCCATATTGGAACTATTTCTTTATTGGTTTCCCGTTAATAAACCTCCATCCTAATTTCTTTAGGAATTTTATAGATTCCATAGATATCTGCCTAAAACCCTCTTTTTCTTTCTCAGGGAGTAAATCGTATGGCAAAAGATTGGGGTCAGTCTTTTCAGAATCATCGCGTTCAGGACCATACGTCCAGCCTTCATCTCTTCGAGCTTTGGCCCATACTTCATGCGCATTTTCTGCTATCGCCTCCCTTAATTCTACTATTTCTTTTTCTAATTTTACATCTGACAGATTGATGGGGTGCGGCTTATAATGACATCTATTACTAATAATCAAATAATTAGATGAATCATTCCATGCTTCAAAAAAAACATCTAATGGAAATTCTTGTTTCTCAGTAGCATTTCCAGGATTCAATAGGGAAATACTATTATCATTAGCATCTATTGATTGTATAATTACTGCATGGTTTGGCAATTTCCCATATTGTAGATCCAATCTTTTTGCCTCTTGCGGTTTAATCTTCAGTTCTGTATTATCAATGACTGCTATAACAACATCACCATGCTTCAGCGCTTTTGCAACTTCATTAATAGTGCAATCATATTTTCGTGAGACAAACAAACCACGTTTTGCTGATAATTGGCCAATACTATACAATGCCGTTCCATCTGATTTAAGCAAGCCTTGGCTCTCTGCTTCCGTTTCCAACTCTTCATCTGAAACATCTATCCCCATCGCTCGTAATGCATACCCTTCGCATCTGATTGCACATAGATTATCTTCTACATTCTGAGCGGCTTTAGACATTAACGGAAGAATACTGATAGAAGGAGCATTTGTATCAGAATCATTTTCTTCTATCTCATCCAATAATGCATCTAATTCTTCGTCAAAAGAACGGGAAGGAGCAGTCCTATCTTTATCTTCTAATTGAATGTCGAAGTCCTCATCCATCATAATCATCACGGATTCCAACTCCTCAGGATGCTCCGCAAGATACTGACGAACGGCGATGCGCTCTGAGTCAGAAACATTTCCTTCAGCGTATGCTGCCAACAACTCGTTTGTAATATCCATGTTCTGTTCTTTATTTAATTCGACATGATGATTTTTAGTTCTTTCTTGGCACGTTGTACGTGGACGTTGACGTAGCCCTCATCCGGCACGACAACCTCATTATCGTTGTTATACTTCACGATGCCGTACTTCTGCCATTTTATCTTGAGCATATCTGCTATCTCCTTGCTCTTATAACCTTCCAGCCGCTTCAGGATGGCAAACCGCTGGTCTTCGTCCTTCAACTTACCGATGGCTTCCATGAGCATTACTTTGTTCATGCGACGTTCATAGGTTTCCTTGCCTCCGTCAGGCAGTTGCACAGGCGGTTGCTTCGGGTCGTCGTTATCTATAGAGACGTTACGACCTCCGTTTTCTATCAGTTTGGGCAGAACTTCACAGAATTTGCTGTATGCAAGTTTCTTCAGCCAATAGCCAAATGTGCTACGCCATTCGAAGTTGGCAAGAATCCGCCAAGAGCCGTCCTTGCCTTTGATGTGCATGAAAAGTTCATCAACGCAATCATCGAACCATGTGTCGTCTGTCGTAAGACGACGATACAATTTATGTAAGAGAGGGGTATAGCGGTCGTGCAGCAAATAGACAACTGCCTCTTCGTCGTGAGGCTCTGCCAGAATCTTCGCGACAACCTGTTTGTCGGAGAGTTTGCTATAGTCGAGTTTATAATGAAATTCCATAATTGAAGGATGTTCTTTCGTTAATCACTGATGATAGATAAAAATGCGGTGGGAACGTAAGCTGTTGAAACAAGCCCAACCTGCGATAATGTTACAACAACACGTTGCTGGCCTGATACACGGGCAACTTTTCCCTCAACTCCCTTGAAGACACCTTCGACGACTCTGGCGATTTCTCCTCCTTTGAAATGACACTGTGACTCATCGACGAACTTCAAGTGCTCACTCTTGTTACAAGTGGCAATGATGAAATTCTCCATTTCCTTACGAGAAATCGTTAAGGGAGGATTTTTCTGGTCATCGTCAAGCTCAAAATGATTGTAATAGTAGGTAAGATAGGAAAGGGTTGGCGTTTCCTTGATATACTCTTCAGCTTTCTCCTTGGTGGTATATACAAAAAGAAGGTTCGGAATTAAAGTCTCCAGGACCTTCTTTTGTTTACCATTTACCGACTTGCGAGCGTAACGCTTAGCAATATAGACAAATGTGCCATCCTCTACAATGTAGTCCGATGCCCGGTCTTCTCTGCCGTAAGAGGCACGGAATACGTACCAACTCTTATCAGGTGCAGGTACATATCTTACCGACACCCCGGTTTGTGAGCTTTTGGCTTCGGGGATGGTCTCAGGAGCAATCCTGAAACTTGGAGGTTTAGCCTGGCCTCGTCCAGTTTCCACATTAGACAATGTGCTCATATCGGACCTAATTTAGCTAACGGTTCGATGCTTAACGCCAAAAGTCGCTTAGGTTATTTGTCTTATCCTTAGTACATCATTTAGCGCATTAATCGCTGCAAAATTACAAAAAAGTTTGCTAACAACTGCAAGTAACTTCAAAAAACTACGAATTTGATGCCAACATTTCACGTTTCTTGGCAAAATGGCATCCATAAAGAGAATTTTTGCTACTTATCATTGCAACATTTGACATCTAATCTCCTTTTTGGTGCCGATTTACGAACTCAATGTATTTGTACTCTCCAGATATGGCATTAAGTCCATACAAATCAGAATCATGCAGAGGGAGAAAGCTCACTTGACCTTCTTCAGTCTTTCCCGTTTCCCTCTTTCTTCCATATCCTTATCGGGAATCTCATGGAGGCTGCCAAATTGGGCAGCTGGACTTTTTCGGTCAAGTTGCTCTTTCTTCTGGAGTAGCCCATTCGTGTGTGGCATAGCCTTTCTTTATGTCAAATGGTGTTTTGTTCTTGCTGTTCCAACATTCTTATTCCCTTGGCCAGAGGCTATTTCTCGCTGTCCTTCTCCTCCGATATTTGATGATGGCAACTGGTCTTAGTTGTGACTGCCTTGCATCCTCCTTTTCGTTCCTGTCACTGAATTGTTCTTATTCCGACTTCTTCACCTATGACTTTTTCTGGCGAAGCGAGTCACACTTACTTTTTCCGTCGCAAAGTTAGTGCAAGCCGTATTCTGCAAGTACCAGGTGCCTTATTCCCTGAATTTTTTCAAAAACTTTTTGCCGTCTGCAGGGCATCCAATAAAAACTTTTCCCTGGCCCGAGGGTGAAATAATTCGGTAATTCCTTGCATTTCCATACTTCCCTTGCCAACTCTGATAGCAACGTAAAAAATAAATGTTTCACTTCTAAAAATTCATAACAATGAAAAAGATCGAGAACAATTTCGCAGTAACAGGTTTCGTAGGTAAGGATGCAGAAATCCGTCAGTTCACAACCGCTTCAGTAGCACGTTTCTCACTGGCTATCGGCCGTAACGAGAAGAACGGCGAGGAAAACAACCGCGTATCGGCTTTCATCAACGTGGAAGCATGGCGCAAGAACGAGAACGCCGAATCATTCGACAAGCTCACCAAGGGCACCATGCTCACCGTGGAAGGCTACTTCAAGCCTGAGAAATGGAGCGATCAGGAAGGTGTCAAGCATCAGCGAGTGCTGCTGGTAGCCACCAAGTTCTATGAGACTCCCGACAAGGAGGAAGACACTCCTGCAGAGGAGAAGAAAACTTCAAAGAAGAAGGCCAAGTGAGCCTTCTTCTTCCCTCTGCTAAGCAGATTTCCTGAATAAAGGGAAAAGAAATGAGTTAGATTTCATTCGATTATTCACCATCAAACATTTTAGATTATGCTTTACACTCACACTATCGGACTCATCGGCAAGGATTGCCAGGTCATCACAGGAACGCACGGAACATTCATGGCGGTTGACATAGCCGTTGATGATTACTCCAAAGGTCAGAACATCACTACATGGGT
>Ga0247611_10000327_pt1 | contig 98048 bp, 92 predicted proteins | sample 177DNAGHGhighgp2_FD_192422 | JGI IMG/M metagenome (GOLD analysis project Ga0247611, IMG submission 192422) | Sheep rumen microbial communities from Palmerston North, Manawatu-Wanganui, New Zealand - 1770 DNA GHGhigh gp2 | ecosystem: Host-associated > Mammals > Digestive system > Stomach > Rumen...
GAAATACAACATATAGTTTGTACAGAAACTGAACATGAACACAGACAGTAGCGGTACAGGTAAGAGATGCATTATTGAATGCAACAACATCAAGGAATGTAACATTTACATGGACAGATGTAGCATTAAATGCGGATGATTTTGTAGGTCATGCCAGTGTAGGAAATAGTGCTAAGACAGTAAGTTGGAAGACATGAAGTAATGCAACAGCATGAACTTGTGAAACAATAACGGCACAGTTAAAGTCAGACGCAACTCATTGATCATGTAGAATGAATGGAGATAATGTTACATACACACCAGATAATAATTATGAATGAGATGACACATGTACAATTACATTAACAGATGGAGATACGACTAAGGATGTAGTAGTAACATGGAAGAATATCGATACTACAGGTCCAGAATTAAATCCTGAACACTGAGCAGCTATATCAGGTTATGTAAATTCAGGAGATACTGTTGAGATTCCATTGAATGTGACAGAATTGAAATGAATCAATACATCAGATTTTGATGCTAGTGATGTACATATTTATGTATGATGAGTAGAAAAACAGCCAACGAAGACATTAGTATATGATACACAATTATGATGAACATATAAATATATATTAACATTGAGAAATTTAACAGGAGATGGAGAATTGAAAATAGTAGTGCCAGCATGATCATTTACAGATAATGCATGAAATCCAAATATAAATCTTGAATGGACATCAAAAGTAATTGTAGATAATACAATTCCAACATGTGGTATAACTCCGAATACGACATCTTGGACAAATGAAGATGTAACATTAACATTGAATTATGATGTAGAATTGAATCAGATTGATGAATGATATAGTTGGAATGGAAATGTATTTAATACTAATAAGATAAAAGTTGTAGGTGAAAATGGAAGATACACATGATATGTAAAAGATGCTGCAGATAATGTATGAAGTTGTAGTATAGAGGTAAGTAATATAGATAAATGAAAACCACAAATTACATTAACTACAACAGATGCTCAAAAATCTACAACTCAAAGATTGACATGAGTATGTTCAGATTCAGTATGAATTACTCAGTACTATATTTGAAATAGCTCTACACCAACATATACAACAATCTCAAGTACTACAAGTTTCACAACATGAATAGATATTACATCAGCATGAACATACTATATGTATTGTAAAGATGTAGCAGGAAATGTAGTTAGCGGATCAAAGACATACAATAGTTATGTAGTATATAATATGTTGGAGAAGATAACATGAACAAGCTGATCTTATAACACAGCTAATTATGGTATCGCAAGTAGTGGAACTTATATAGCACCAAAAGCTACACCATTAACACTATCTAGTATATATACTATACCAGAGAATGCTTCAACTCAGACATATAGATGATATTCAACAAGTAATAGTACAAATACACCAAATACATCAGCAACTACAACATTGAATGGAAATAGTACATACTATACATGGTTTGATAGAGAGAGATATACATTGAATATGATTATTAATACATGAATAGATATGATATATTATAAGATAAATGGAGCAGGTGGATATAGTAATACACAATCTACAGCAAGCAGAGTAGTAAAAGCCTGATCAGATATCTATGTGTATGCAGTAGCTAAGGATGGATATACACATACAGATACTAGCGAAGCTAATCCACAGATATGGAATGCAATTACAGAAAGCAAAACATTCTCACCAACAGCTACAGCGAATACAAATACGCAGTATGTAGTATATCATTATGTAAAGAGAGTATGATCAGGTACATATCAATTAACTGAAACAGAGACATGACATTGAAGAACGGATGATGTATTAACATTATCATCTCTATCTAAAGAGAGTCAGTATCCATGTGCACATTATGATAAATGAAGCTTAACATGAACAGAAGATTGACCATGAGACATAGTAACAGAAGCGGTAATTAAGTGAGATGGAAGTACAAAGATATATCTATACTATACTAGAAATAATTATACAGTGCATTTAAGTGGAGATAAGTGAGTAGATTACTTAGAGATAAATGGAGAGAGAACGACAGAAGCAGTACGAGAATGTGGAAGTGAAGTACCAGTAAATGCTGTACCTAAACCATGATATCATTTCGTAAGATGGGATAGAGAAGAAAGAAAAGAGGAAGAAGATAATACACCACCAATACATTAATAATGATCACTAAATGAATAAATGGTAAATGTGAGGAATATAAAAGCTAAAGATTTAATATATCTCTGTTGCTATACTCCTTCCCCCCTTGTAAAAGGGGGATTTTTTTATGAAATTTTTTATAAAGTATAGAGCAGAGAAATAAGGAAGATAACGGCAAACTGGAGAAATATCTTATTCTTTTTGATCAGATTTATTATATATATAATATATTATGATATAAAAATTTTGATTTTATTTGTTTTTTCAAATACTTTTTGTATATTTTTTTAGTGATTTTTTATATCAAATATAAAAAACTTAATTTCTACCTAATAAAATTTATATCAAAAAAAGTCCCCAAAAATTTGACAGAAAAAATTTTCTGATTATAATTTACGCTGTAAATGATATTTTAATTTATTTCTTATTAAAAATGTCCAACTTTAGGAAGTTTATCAGCGTAACAGCAGTAGCAATGTTGGGGGTGACCAATTTGCTAACACCATTGTCTTACGCAAATGCAGCGAATGTAAACGATTATGATGAGAAATCTAATCCGATTTCGACTGCAAAATCATTTAGTTTTCTTATGCCAGCGCATCATGTATATCTGTATGCGACAACTGAGGCAAACAAGTATTTCGTAGATTATCATGGAAATGATGGAGCATCATGAACAATGCCAGAACAAATGTTCACTTATGATGAATCATGATCTCTAAATCCAAATGCATTCGTGAAAACATGATATACATGGCAATCATGGAATACTACAACAGGTGGAGATGGAACAACATATACATCTGGACAAGAAGTAAAGAACTTGACCACTCAGGAGAGTGGACACTATCATATCTATGCTCAATGGTGAGCTAATGGATATACTATTGCATATGATTTAAATCAAGGTAGTTGAACAAGTGTGCCAGCTTATGGACCATATCATCCAACTACAGCAACATATGATAGCGGATTTACAGTAAGTAATCCATCTAGGACATGATATTCCTTCTCAGGTTGGCATATCACAGGAATGGATACTGCATATCCTCATAAGGTTGGATGAACAGATGTCAGTGCTACTGAAGCAGATGGAATAACATGAACATCATTCAACAATCTACGTGCAACAAGTGGAACAGTACACTTCGCGGCTAGATGGAATCCTGATCAAGTAAATTATGTAATAAATTATTATCAACAAAAATTAGATGGAACTTATCCAGAGACTCCAACAGATACACATACTGGAACAGCTACAGCGGATGATTTCATAACTTGAGCTCTTGTTGAATACTCATGATTTACAACTCCATCAGCACAGGGTACAGGAATTAAACCAGATGGAACTACAGCAATTAGATATGAATATGTTAGAGAATCCTTTAACTTAGAATTGATAGCAGGTAGATGAGTAAAAGACGTAACTGTAGAATCAACTTCTTATAGTAGTGGAGGTACAAATAGTGGAACACATACTTATTCATTCAAATATGATGATCAAGTAACTTTGAGCTTCGAATTAAAACCATGATATCAAACAGGAACTTGGAGCGGATATAATAATACAGGTGCTTCATTTAAAATGCCTGCAGAACATATTTCAAAGACAGCTTATGCAGACTTGATTACTTATAATTTAACAATTAACCCTACATGAGGATCTGGAGCAATAGCTTCAAGAACTTATACAGTAGAAGATGAAAATATCACATTGGGAAATCCAACAAGAACACATAGTACGTTCGAGTGATGGAGTGGATGAGTAGTTGATGGAGAGCAATTAGCTTGACCAACAAAAGATTTAGTACTTGAAAAATGAAGAATTGAAGATAGATCATATATCGCTATTTGGACTTGTGATACTTGATATCATCTAGAAGAAACAGGTTCTGTATCTGAATCATGTCAACCAAATACTAATACGAAATATCTAGTTGAACATCTAGAGGAAAGTTTGACAGGAACATATGTTATAGCTCGAACGTGATATGAATATGGAACTACTAACTCATGAACTAATGCAACACCAGCTCCTAGGGAGTGATTTACAACTAAAGAAGTAGGATCAGATACAATCGCGTGAGATGGTAGTACAGTAGTTCAGATTAAGTATGATAGAAATAATTATACTCCTAATGTAGTTGATGGAACAGGACTTCGTACAACAACAAGTGGATCTAACGATGGCAATGCTGAATCATGAAAACATCAATATGGAGATACAGTAACACTTAGCTATACAGAACAGTCAGGATATACATTTGATCATTGGACAGTAGAGGGTAGTTGATTTGATCCTATTACATTAGATAGTGGTAATAATACATTTACAATGCCAGCATCAGATGTAACGATCAGATCATACTCAACAACAAATACTTATAACTTAACTATCGATAAGAATTGAGGAACTGGAGGATCAGATAATAGAACTTATACAGTAGAGGATACTATTACATTAGTTGAACCATCAAGAGATAATAGTAGATTCGTATGATGGTCATGAACAGATATAACTGGAGATCCTGATCCAACTGTATCATTTAGCTGAAGAGCATATGATAGTTCTTATGAAGCAGTTTGGGATTGTGTAACATGATATACAGAAAGTGATGATGGACAGAAATGTGAAGCTAATACATATACTGTAACAATTAATTACGACGATGATGAGCATGCTGAAGAAACAACAGGATTTGTATACGATCAGACAGGAACAATTGCTAATCCAAGCAAGACATGATATGACTTCGCATGATGGACAGTATCTTGAGCTAGTAACACTGCAACAGTAGATGGACAACCAATAGAAGGTAATACATCTGGAACTCAGTTTAAGAACTTGACTACAACTAGTGGTGGAAATGTAACATTAACAGCTAATTGGACACCAAAGACAACTACTGAATATAAGGTATTCCATTACACTAAGAACTTAGGAAGCGGATATACATTAGCAGATAGTGGAGTATTCCAGTGAACTTCTGATGCACAACTTACAGTTGCTGAGTTAGCTGAAGAGTTTGTAGGATTCGGATCTGGTGTTGGATACACAGGATGAACAGTTAATTGACCAGATTGAAGTTCAGTAACTACAGTGACAATCGATAGACATGGAACAACAGAAATCCATATCTACTACGATAGAAGCATGTACCATGTATACTTGAGTGGAGATGCACATGTATTATCATTGACTGGAGATGGAGATTATAGATTCTGAGACACAGTAAATGTAAGTGCAACAGTTCAATCATGATACCACTTCAAACATTGGGAGAAGAGATGAACAGGTTTCGCAGAATTACCATAGAAACTTAATATCTTAACTAACTAAATATAATAGAGAGAGCGGAGGCTCTCTCTATTTTTTTACAAAAACTTTTTTTGAATTAAGGCTTGACTGTGGATAGAATATATTTATAAGTAATCTGTGTAAATTCTTTGGGAAAACAAAAAAATAAAACCAGAAGTGGTCTTTTTACCTGTTTTTGTACTCCATTGTCGGATGTTTAGAGGGAAGAAATTTCTTAGTTCGATGGCATTTGTGATTGGAGGGTTGATAGGAGCATCTATGCTTACATATTTTTCGTTTGCACAAAATTATGATGAGTTGATAGGATCTAATCTGGTTAATAGTATATTCAGCTTTATCATGCCTAAGCATGATGTATATCTATATGCTGTAACAGAACCAAATACATATACAATACGTTTTGATGTAAATGGAGGATATTGAGCTATGGATAATTTGGAAATGACTTATGATAAAACATGAGTGTATTTACCTCTAAATACACTTGAGAAGGATTGAGCTGTTTTCAATTGATGGAATACTGAACCGTGATGAACATGAACAGGTTTTGCTGATTGAGCAGAAGTATTTAATTTGACTACAGAAGATTGAGGAGAAGTACGATTGTATGCACAGCGAGCTGAAGAAATCTCTTATACAGTTGAGTATTGTCTAGAAAATATAGCATGAACATGATGTGATGTAGTAGAGACATGAGAAGGAACGGCTGCATCTGGTTCTGTCGTAATAGAGACATGAAATGAATATACATGATTTACATTGAGGACAGGAAATGCTGTTATTTCTGGTTGAATAGTGCAGTATTATTACACAAGAAATATTTATAATCTGATTGTAAATGATAGAGGTAAGATTCCAGTTGATACATGAGTTAAATACGGAGATTCTCTTATATTGCCTGCAGATCCTGAATGGACATGAAATACATTCTTATGATGGTTTGATGGAGATGATGAGTATACACATGCATCAACAATGCCAGCTCATAATCTAGAGATAATAAGTAAATGGGATTATGGAGAGCATTCAGTTACGTTTGATACAGATTGATGAACTGAGATACCTACGTTCACAGGTAATTATGGAGAGCCAGTTCCATATCCAGAAAAACCAACTAAAACGTGATATGAGTTTGTATGATGGGAGCCTGAACCTCCAGAGACTATAACTTGAGATGATATTGTAGTTAAGGCTATATGGAAAGAAGCAAGTGGTGGTGGATGATGGAGTGGATGATGATGAAGATGATGAGGTGGATGAGGATGATGAGATTCATCAGATTCTACGGATTCGCCAGATTCACCAGATGAACCTTCATGAGAGCATGGAGCAGCAAAAGATAAAACAGCAGAGACAGTAGATAGAAATAGAAATAACATGGAAGTATTGATTGGGTACATGTGGGCACGTAGTAAATGAATTATAGATACAGCGCGAAAAGATTCTGATCCAGATGGATATATACCTAGATGAGATATGGCAGAATTAGTAGTAAGGTTTACAGAGAATGTACTTGGAAGAAAAGTTCCACCGATACCTTCATATTGTAAATGGTGAGATCCAGAAAGAGATTGGTGGAAACCAAATGCGAAAATGTATGCAGAAAAATCTTGTGCATTATGAGTGATGTGAATTAGAATGCAAAACTTCTTACCAAACAAAATACTTGATAGGGCTGAATTCTGAACAATCTTATCAAGATTGCTATGGTGAGATAAATATGACGTAGTAGATGCGACAGCAACTAAACTATATTATACGAGGCATCTATGAGCTCTTAATAGAGAATGAATTATGACCCAGATAGACAATCCTGAAGATAGATGGGAGTTGAGAAAATGGGCATGGTTGATGTTAATGAGAGTAAAAACTTAAAATAAAAAGGGGATTCACGATTGTGGGTCCTTTTTTTGAAAAATAATTTTTATTGAGCAAAAAATAATCAAATTTTTGCATTATTTTTGTTTGTGTGTATAATTTTAGTAGATTTATATTAAAATTTACTCATGGAAAGAGCGGATAGAAATCTGGAAAATAGAAACCATAAATCGCCTGAAGATTTTTGAGTATCTTTTGATGAAAATAATTATGAAGAACAAATGACTAGAATTACAGAAGAAAAAAATTTAGAAAAAGAAGATGCTCAAAATAGGTCAAAAGACTTGAAGTCTAAATTATTTGAAAATGTTGATAAACATGAAAAAGTTCAAGAATTTATTAGAGATAATTGTTCAGAGCCAATACCTGGAATTGATAAGATAGTTCCTTTTAAAGATTTGGTAGAAATGTTGGTAAAGTGAGCAGAAGAAGAATGAAAGGCAGATGTAAAGAAAAGCATATTAGAAGGTAATGCAAAAGATAAGAGAATATATGAATTAAAGGCATATAGGAATCTAATTAAAAAATGATTTATATTGCCTTCAGATAATAGAAGTTATAAAAATGAGCAATATCATTTATGAGTAGATTATAATGTAAAGGCGTGATTTGAGGTAAGGTCTATTTATAATTGAAAAGTTGTTGCTTCATGATTGGATTGATGACTTTGACATAGAGTTATTGTTGAACATTCTATGCCAGATTGAATAACGAAATTCTATTCAATGTATGCACATCTTGGACCAGAAAAATTGCCAAAAGTGGGAGATGATATTAAGACTTGAGATATGATTGGTAGAGTTTGAGCTCCTTTTAGTAAAGATAATTGAGATTGGGAAGAGCATTTGCATTTTCAAATTATGGAAAATGCAGATTCTCCAAAATGATATTCAAATGTTGAAGGAGAATGAAATTATGATGTTTTGAAATCTTTTGGTAGAGAATAAATTTATTTATCCAAAATTAATTCATCAACTGTGAATGTAGAGATAGTTACATCTCATTGCAGTTGATATTTTGATTTGATTCAGGCGACTGCTTGTTTCATTGAAGTAATTCATTTTGTATTTGGTAGGATTATTCATGTTTTTTCTCATGTGGTTTCGGCTAGTAATACTCAGTTAGTTTTAGGATCCATGTTTAGAAAAGCTGCTACATCTTTTTGTTCAATGATTTCATTTACTATATCTATGATGATATGCTTAGTTTTGGATTCTTGTTTCTTTAAAATTCAATTGTATAATAAATTTACCATTTCCTCCAATGTCTTATCTGTAGTTAAAACTCAGTTTGAAATTAGTAATTTTCATTTATCATCAAAAAGAGAAAAGAAAAGTCAGATTTTATCTTCTGGTTTATATTTACTATAGATTAGTTTTTTGATTTCTTCTAGCATTTATCTTGAATACAACAACTAAAATCGATTGCTTATTTAAGGTTTTTCTTTATAGTAATCGCGGTTTATCTTATTTAAAATCAATGCATAATAAACTAAAGTTCAATATACTTAAACAAAGGGGAAATGCAAGAGTTGGAGAAATTGAGCTAAATGGAGTAAAAATTCAGACTCCTATTTTTATGCCTGTTGGAACTAAGGCAACGATAAAAGGAATAATCCTTGATTTATTGCGTGATCATCATTATATTGGGACTCATATCGAACCTATAAAATTAATTCTTGCAAATACTTTTCATCTATACTTACGTCCATGAAATGAATTAATCAAAGCTGCTGGATGATTACATAAATTTGAAAATTGGAATGATTGATTGATTCTCACAGATAGTGGAGGCTTTCAAGTCTTTAGTTTATGACTTGGAAAGAAGGATGATAAATGATTTTCTCATAATGTGAGAATGAAGTTGACTGAGGAATGAGTTAAGTTTTCGTCTCCTCATGATGGAAGTAAACATTTTTTTTCTCCTGAAAAAGTGGTAGATATTCAGTCAGATTTTGGTTCTGATATTATGATGGTCTTAGATGTGTGTTCTCCTTGAGATGCAGATAAAAAGCAGACAGCTAAGCAGATGCAGATGACACATCGCTGGGCGAAAAGAGCTTTTGAGCATTTTAGACCAAAATATGATGAAACTAGGGGAGTTTTGTTCCCAATTGTTCAGTGAGGAACATATTTAGATTTGCGTCTGGAGTCACTTGAGTTTTTGTCTCAATATGCACGAGATGGAATAGCTATTGGGGGAGTGAGTGTTTGAGAAGAAAGGTCAAAGATTGAGGAAGTAATAGAATATACAGCGCCAAAATTACCTAATGATAAACCTAGATATTTAATGTGAGTGTGAACTCCTGCAGATTTTCGTTTCGCAATTGAGCAATGAATAGACATGTTTGACTGTGTAAGTGCGACTAGATTATGAAGGCATGGAATTATATTTTCAGATGAGTGAAACATTAAAATTACAAATGCGAAATATGCGAAAGATTTTTCTCCATTGACTAGTAATTGTGACTGTTATGCATGTAAATATCTGACTAAAGCATATTTCCATCATTTATTGCGTGAAAAAGAGGTTTTATGATGAGCTTTATTATGATTACATAATATTGTCTATCTTGAACGTATTTTGGAGGATTGGAAGAGAAAATTTTTAGCGGAATAAAATAATTTTATATGAATATGGAGGCTTATTCGGAGTCGTATGTTGATGTGAAAAGTATTTGTCCAAACTGGATAACTGATAATTTTTTGGATTTTATGGATTTAAAATTAGAAAATCTGAAAGGTAAGAAGATAACGAGTATTGGATGATGATTTGGAATTTTTGAAATGGACGCAGCTAAAGCTTGAGCAAACGTGACAATTGTGGATCCAATGTTTGCGGATCAGGATTGAATAGATTGTAAATTAAAGGAAAATATTGAGTGGATGTGAAGTAAAATAAGATGAAAGTTTGAAGATAGAATTGAGAGAATGAAAAAGGAGATTGTAGAGATTATTTCAAAAAGTAAGGATGATGCTAAGATATTAGAAGCAAAATGAACTTTGCAGTGGTATAATGATTGTCAATCAAGCATGAGAGAGTATATACGTAGACGTAAAATTTTGATGGAACATTTAAAAAACTGGGAAGAGAATCAAGGTAAATATTGATTAATTCTTAATCCTTCATCATGAGATAATATTGAGTGAGTTGACACAAATAGTCAGGATTTTGTCATTATTTGACATACTCTGTGACATATTTATAGTAAATCTCTATTAGATATAGGTGATTTCTTACATGAAGCGCAAAGATTATTAAAACCAGGATGAAAACTTTATATTATAGACTATGTATGAGATATATCGTCGTTAGAAAGATTACTTGAAAAAACTAAGTTAAAAAAATATTATAAAGTAAATAAATGAAGTTTTGTTTGTTGCTTTGATAAGGAATGATTATCCGAATTTTTAGAAAAGGAGTTTAAGTAATATTTATTTTGGTTATGAGACAAAAATGTATTTCGCAGTAGTAGGAAATTTCCCAGAAATTACATTAGCAGAATTAAGATTAATCGATGCAAAAGATATCAAAAAAGTTTGAAAGCATCTGATAGTTTTTGATACAAAAAAGGAGGATCAGATTTCTTCTTTGGCTTCGCTTGTAAAATGGTGAAAGATAATCTCAATTTCTGAAATCCAAGGTTACATTTGAGACAAGAAGATATTGTGAATGGAGGATAAGAATCATGCAATTAAATTTAAAAAACAATTATGATTAAAAAGATATAAAGAAGTTTGACTATTGCATACGGATATTGATGTAAAAAAGAAATGAATTGAATTAATCAAAATCTGAGCAGAATGGTGAATTGTGTTATGATATCAGAATATTAAATTGTATGAATTGGCTGATTTTGATAAACCATGACGTAGTATGCAGATGTGAATGATGCCTGCGAAACTTACTCATACAATGATAAATATTGCTTTATCTTATGCTGAAAATAAAAGATTTAAATTAATCTATGATCCATTCTGTGGAACTGGAACTACATGAATTATAGCCAATTATTTATGATTTGATTTTATAGGTTCAGATATTAAACTTTGATTTGCACTCAAAAACCAAGAATGGTGGAAAAATAATAGAAATTTTCATAATCAGATTTTTGATTTCTTCGACCAAGATATTTCTAAACCCTTAGATGAAAAATTATTCGCTCCATTACTAGATCACGAAACTTTGATAGTGACTGAGGGATGGCTTTGACCAATTATTAAGCAATCAACGACAGCAGAGCAGGTTTATGAATATCAGCGTTGGGTAAAAAATTTGTATTTACAGTTCATTCAGACAATAGCAGATTTTTATGACCAACATGATGAAAAAAGACCAGTAATGGTATTCACGATTCCGGTTTATATTGGTCATGAAAATATTATTCAGGATTTGATTACACTGTTATGTGAGAAATTGCAATGGAATTTAGAGGTGATTGATGAATTATATAAAAGAGAAAATCAAAAAGTCTGAAGAAAAACTATGATTTTGAGATAGAAAGTAAAAATTAAAAAACAAGTCTTGACATTTTTGTCAAATATTTTATTATAGACTAAAATAAAAGTATGAATAATGTAAAAAACAAATTAAAAAATGGAAAAAAATGTTAAAATTCCAGATGAGGAAACTGGTTTTCAAAAACCAAAAATCTCTTATGAGCCAATTTTAAAGTTTGGCTATCCTGTTGTTTCTGATGACGATGATGACGATGATGAAGTGATGTCTCCATTGCTGAATATCGGTCAGAAAAGCCCTTTTGATTCCATTTCTGCGGATTTATATAATATTGATTACAAAAATCGTATTATAGTAATTAATGAGGGGATTGATCAACGTTGTTTTGTTTATGCGAAGATGATTGAAAATTGGAATCGCATTGATAAAAAAGCTCTTTATCTGAAGGCAGAATTTGAATCTCTTCTTAAAAAAGATCCAGATATTGGTGTTTTCCTCGGACTTATTGAAGTCGATTCCCAAGAAGAAGGACAGAAAAAATTTAATGAGCTTGTGGCAAAGTATCCAGTGCTTGCATCTTTATTTGTAAATCTTCAAAATCTGAAGATTCCTAGTAGTGATATCTTGGATTATGAGGCAAAACCAATCAAGATTAAATTCAATTCAAATGGTGGTTGGATGTTGGCGTATGAAACTTTGGCAGATGTTATAAAGTTATCTAAAACCAAAGTGATAGGTATCAACATGGGTATGGCCTATTCTGCTGCGGCATTTCTATTAGTTCACTGCCATGAACGATTAGCTTTGGCTAATTCAAGAATGCTAGTTCATCGTGGCTCTGGAGGTAATTATGGAAGTTATGAGGAAACTGAGAGTGCTCAACGAAATTACAAGGAGCGAGTGGATGATATGATTGATGCTTTCAGAAAGAGAACTAAAATTCCGATGAAGGTTCTCAAGAAGAACATGAATCCAGACTGGTATTTATCAGCTCAGATGGCTCTCAAGTATGGGATGATTGACCGTATCGTAACGGATATTAGTGAAATTATTTGATTGATAATCTTTAATGAAAAAAGCGAGCTGTTTCAGTCCGCTTTTTTTTGTGTAAAAAATTTATTATTCAGATTTTTCTTCTTTAACTATACAATCTACTGTTAAATCTCATGCTTTCCATTCGATTGTATCAGCTTTAGTTACTCATAATACATCATCCTCAAATAATTCGATACTTTTTCTATCTTCATCACTACAATAAATTACTATCTTTTCTAGTGCCGCTCACATTGAGATTTGAGATTCAGTTTTGAATCTTCTAACTGATTCTATGACTTCACTAACTTTTTCAAATTCTGATATGATTTTTTCTGAATTATCGATATTTAATATTTCTGTAGGGAATGTATATTTATGAATAGATATTTCATTATCGGAATTTTTGAATTGATTCTGATAAATCTCTTCAGTGATATGTGGCAAATATGGGGCAATCATCTTGAGAGTAGCAAATAGTACATTGTACAAAGTCCATTGTCATGCTAATTTCTTTACTTCTCAATTTTCAAATAATTCTGGTTTATATAATCTTACTTTTACTAATTCAAGATAATTATCACATAAATCATGCCAGAAGAAATCTTCGAAAGCGATTTTTGCTAAACCGTATTCAAAATTATCTAAGTATTCTGACATCTTTTTGATAGTTTCGTTTGTTCTAGCTATAATCCATTTATCAGTTTCAAGCAAAGTAGAAGTATCAAAATCTGCTTTAGGGTCAAATCATTCAGTCAACATTCCTACGAAACTTGCTGCATTTCGGAGTTTTGTAACTAATTTCTGTCAGTTTTTAAACTCATTTTCTTCAAATAGCATATCTTTTCCAAGTTGTCACCCTGCTGCCCAATATCTTACAGCATCAGCTCACCATTGATCGATAAGTGTTTCTGGATCAAACTTTGCATTTCATTTTGATTTACTGAATTTCTCTCATTTCTGAGCCATCACAAAACCTGATATCATTACATTCTTGAATGGTACGTCATTTTCTCTAAGATAGCTATGTAATGTAGTATACAATAACCAAGTTCTAATAATATCGTGTGCTTGTGGTCTAAGATCCATTGGGAAGAAATTTGAAGTATCAAATCCATCTCTTTCAAGCATTTTCTTGTTAATCAAAGGAGATAATCCAGAGGTGAACCAAGTGTCCAAAACTAATGTTTCTCATTTTACTTGGTCGGCTGTATATCCATCAGGTAAATCTACACTTGGATCTACTGGACCACGTTCAAGCTGCTGTTCACTTGGTAAAATTATTTCATTTGTATTAACATCATACCAAACAGGAATAGGAATTCAGAATTTTCTATTTCTAGAGATATTCCAGTCCCAGTGTAAGTTCTCAATCCAATCGTTTGATCTTTTTTTCATGAAATTTGGATACCAATTCATTTTATCATTTTGAGCTAATAAAATATCTTTTTTATCCAAAATTTTTACGAACCACTGATGAACTGGTAAAATTTCTACTGGTACTTTTCATCTCTCAGAAATAGCTTTACTCTGAATGATAGGAGTCCTAGCTCTAACTACTCATTTTGCAGTCAAAATTTCCATCATCTTTTCTCTAGCTTCTTCTACTTTTAGTCCATCAATTTCAGACAATCATGTATTTATCATTCTACCATATCTATCGATACAGATTTTTGGTTCTAATTCGTGTTTCTGGAACCAATAAACATCCACTTCATCTCAGTAACTACAACACATTACGAGTCCTGTTCCCTTATCGATTTTCGCTTTATCATCTGGCAAAAGAGGTACGGTATCTCCGAGTGGAGTAGTGATTTTGTGTCCAAAATATGGTTGATATCTTTCGTCATCTGGATGAGCGAAAACAGCTTTACAAGCTGGTAATAATTCAGGTCTAGTTGTAGCAATTACGAGTTTTGTTCCATCATCTAGAGTAAATTCTATATCATTGAAAAATTCATTAAATTCTTTTTCTTCAGTTTCAGCTTGAGCAATTGTAGCCTGTAATTTTGTACACCATAAAGCAGGAAAATCCTTAGAAATGATTTCTCATTTTTTATATAATTTTACGAATTCTTTCTGAACTAACTGTTGTGTGGATAACTGAATAGTACTATAACATTTAGTCCAATCTACAGAGAGTCACATTCTCGTCCATAAATTTTTGTAGATTTCTACATATCTTTCGTTAGTCTCTAAACATTTTTTGATGAAATCTTTTCTTTCCATCTCCTTAATGTTTATCTTCAAATCTTTTTCTACAAGCTGTTCAGTTGGAATTCAGTTGTTATCAAATCCCATAGGATAGTATACATTAAAACCTTTCATCCTCTTATATCTAGCGATGATTTCGGCTTGTGTATATGAAGAAATATGTCAAATATGTAATTTTCCACTGACTGTTGGAGGGGGAGTATCTATAGAAAATGTAGGTTTACTACTTCATTTTTCATATTCATTTATCTTATTATTATGCCAAAATTCTTGCCATTTTGGTTCAGATTCTGCAAAATTGTATTTGTTTGCCATAATTTTTAATTAGCATGAAAAATAAATTTCGAACAAGGAAAAGATAGTTATTGAAATGAAAATTTCAAGAGAAAAGGGTCAGATATAAATGTTATAATAAAAAAGTACCCAAAGATTTGACAAATTTGTGTTATATATATATAATATAAGTACTTTTATATTTTAATTTTACGAGAAATGGCAAAAAATGTAGAAACGTGAAGAGAAGGAGGTTTTTTTGATGATTTAATAAGGAAACCACTTTCTAATCTGAAGGGGGAAATAAATGAATATAACTATAAGAAGTTGGAAAAGAAGAATAGCAAGAAAACACTTGACAACACTAAGTTGTATGGTTGGGGAAAGGAAAAATTAACGAAAAAACAAGTAATGCAACTTGTAGGTTGAATTCCAAGTCCTTATGGAAGAGAATTTGTTAAACGTATAGAAAATGGAGATATAAAATGATTACAAAAATTTTTGAATGGTATAGTAGATAAATTAGGTCTCTGGAGAAATGCAAAATTCAAGGCGACTCTCAAATCTAAAGGAATGTGGTTAAAGGATGGTAAACATATTTTGGAAGATTGAAAATTAGGGCCACAAACTATGGAAACATTAAAATTTTTGGCAGAAAATAGGGATTTTTTTGAACAATTGAATGATACTTATTTCCCATTTTTTAGTTGAAAAAGTCGATTGTATTAATAAGAATTTCAGCCTTTTTGTTTAGTTATCAACTCCATAGTGAATAACTAGGTAATATCTGTTATTAGTTTTATCTATAGCGATTCATGCTCACATTTGAGTGAAATGCTTCATTACGGCAGCTTTATAGTGGCTTCCGTTTGAAGCTTTTTCTTTTATAATTAATCATGTCCAAGTTTTTTTGATGGCTGTGATTAATTCATCAGTACAGTCTGATTTACTACATCTATATACATTTCGTCATACTGTTTCAGAAAATGCAGTAGCTCATTTTGGGGCATTTCAAAAAGTTATTCATAAATTTGAAAACCAGTTTGTCATGGAATTATAATTGTAGTATCAATCTGAGTTATTTCTAGCGTGTAGATTTTTTGTTTTCCCAGAGGCTGCTAGATTGCTAGCTCGAGTTGTAGCAGATCATTCAAGATCTAAACTGTATTTATAAGCTGAGCGTCATAGAGATGCTCTTTCTTGATTATGCCAAGAAAGTATAGATTCACGAACTTTTTGTATGTCAATATTTGGTAAATTGTCGGAAAGATGAGATAGTTCAAGAGTTGAAGTTTTTACTAAGAATTCAGAATTGTTTGATACGATTCATTGAAAAGATTTTCCTTGTTCTTCATTTAATTCATGTTGGAAAACATTCAGCATATTTAGACAATATTCTCTAATTCCGTTATATAATTGGGCGTCTTTGCTTTTTGTATATTTGGAGTCGGTTAATAATTCGGAAAATGATTGTAAATATTTTACTTTTTCCTCAGTAGTTTCCATTTTTGATATTTTTTTGTCCAATATGGGCGTAAAATCTGCAACACTAACAGCTTGAGTTTGATTGATAGAAATTATGACTATGGATAATATGCTAGATATTATCACTAAAAATTTTTTCATCACAAAAATTTGAAATTAAATTTGACTGAGGGAGTATATGGATTTGGTATGTGATGTCAAATTTTTTAAATTTATTTGCATTTTAAAGTAAAATTTCTATATTTCGGTCGACTTGATTAGTCCCGTTGGGGCTTTTTATTATTTTCAGTTTTGTAATATGGATCAGCAGTCAAAGGATCAAATTTTTCAGCTCTTATCAAATATTGAAGAAAGTAAGAAAGTAATCCCAACTTTTTCAGATATGTGTAAACATCCATTATTGTGAGCTAGATTTTCTGCTATGAAACTCAAAGAAAAATCTGAAATTCAGAAATGTATAAATGAATATGTAAAGATGAAGGTAGAATCATTATGAAAGACTAAATGATGACAGCTCTTTCAAAGATTTTATGAATCTGAAAATGAACTTTTTTGGAAATTTAGAGAATTAAATGAAAATGATGAAACTGCTTCTACAAGTGAGTTTCAAACAATATGAAAAAAAGTGGAACAAGAGATGTTTCGCTTGGAATGAATTTTGACGGATAGAATGCTGAAACAAGAGAAATGATTGGATAAGGTTATTGAATCGTTCTATAATATAGTTTATGCATTTTTCCCTAGATATAATTCAGTTGAGTAATTGATATTATAAAAAGCCCTACAGAAATGTGGGGCTTAATTTATATAATTTCTAGTGATTATATTTTAAAAAGTTCCAGTTCTTATTTTCTATGATATTTGAAATAATATAGTTCTATAGCATTTTTTAAATCATTTACATATTTATCTAATTTATCACTAAATTCTTTCCAATCTACTTCTTCTTTACATGTTGATGTATTAAAAAATGCATGATATAAATGGTCAAAAGTAAAATCTTTTTTTACTCTGATACCTAATTCATCTGCCTTTTTACTATATTCTTTTACTAAATTTAATTGTTTTACAACATTATTAAAAGTTGCAGTAAGGCTTGCTAGTTTTTCTGATTCATATTCATCAATGTTTTCTTCTGCAAGTACTCTTCATAAATCTTTTTTTAATGAATCATTTTCAAATACAAAATATTGTTTTTTTCTGGTGTTTGTCCTCCTGTTTCCATTTTCAATATATTAAAAGAATAAAAATTATATACTATATTATAGTCAAAAATTTTTTTCTGTCAAATTTTGGGAGAGATTTTTAACTTCACTTACAAATCTCCCCTTACCCCTCTTTATCAAGAGGGGAAAAACAAAAAATTCCCCTTGACAAAGGGGAATTCCGAAGGCAGGGGGATTTGTATAATTATTCTACAATATGTAATATAACTCCAGCAAAAGTCTGAACATTAATCACTTTCACTATGCTTCAATCGTCAAGTTCAATAGTTCATTTATCTCACATTTGACCTCACATTTCGGGATAGAATGGGGTTTTATCGAAAATCAAGACTCTTTGTCCATTTACTTCAAAATCTTTGAGTAATCTTACATTAGAGGTTTCAAATTCTTTGTATCAAATAAACTTAGTTTGAGGGATTCATTCAAGATATTTAGACCAATCTATTCATTTTTTGAACATTTCTTTAGTTGCTTGGCGAGAATTTTCTTTTGCAGTATTTACAGCTTCTTCATATTCTTTTTCATTTATTTCTAATCAATTTTCTGCTGCAATTTCTTTAGTTAATTCTAGAGGGAATCCATAAGTGTCGTATAGTTTGAAAACATCTTTTCATGAAAGAGACTTATTTTGATTTTTCTTTTCTTTTTCAATCATTTCTTCAAGGATTGTCTTACCATTTTGGATTGTTTTTAAGAATGTTTTAATTTCTTCTATGATTACACGGATAATTTCACTCTCATTGAATTCACGTAATCCTTTAAAGGTAGATAATAATTCAGTACAAATTTTTTGGTATCAGTTTAGATCTATTTCTTTGAGTAGCATTATGTTGTATGTCATTCTTCTGATAATCATTCTAAGTACATATCATGCTGCGATATTTGATGGGATTAATCAGTCATTGATTAGCATAAAAGCTGTTCTAGCATGATCAGCAATAATTCTAAATCTTCTAGTTTGCTGAGAATATGAAATTCAAGTTAATTCTTCTAGTTTTTTAATTGCAGGAATGAATAAATCTGTATCATATACGGATTCTTTTTGTTGTAATACGCAGCACATTCTTTCAAATCACATTCCAGTGTCTACGTTATGGTTGTTTAGTTTTGAAAGAGTTCAGCTTTCGTCACGATAAAATTCCATGAAAACATTGTTCCGAATTTCCATCCAATTATCTTCATCGTTTTCTACATTACTTCATTCAGTAGGAAACTCTGATTCTCCGACTCGGTAAAATATTTCAGTATCAGGTCCACAAGGTCCCACAGGTCCGGGAGACCATCGATTATTGTCAGCAGGAAGGTAAGAAATTCTCTCAGTAGGGAGTCAGACTTCTTGCCATTTATTTGCAGTTGTTTCATCTCTTGGGGCACTTTCATCTCAGGCAAAAACAGTTACTGCTATCTTTCTTGGGTCAAGTCACAAATAATCAGGAGAAGTTAAAAATTCCCATGACCAAGTTACTGCTTCATTTTTGAAATAATCTCCAAGTGACCAGTTTCCCATCATTTCAAAAAATGTGAGATGTGAAGCATCTCAAACTTCAGCAATATCTACGGTACGTACACACTTTTGAATATTAAAAACTCTCTTTCATAATGGGTGAGTTTTTCACATCAAATATGGAATAAGCTGCTGCATTCATGCTACATTGAAAAGGGCAGTAGATTCTTTCCCAGAAGCAATAAGTGATGCTTCAGGTATGTATTTATGTTGTTTAGATTCTCGGAATTTGTTTCGGAGTTCACGCAACTCTTGTGATGAAATGTTTTTCATAAATTGTTTATTTAAAGATGATTAAAAATCTGATTTGAATATTATGTATTAATTAAATGATTTCAAATAAAAAACACCATTCTACTGTTGAATGGTGTTTATGTTTGGTATATGCTTAAGAATTTAGGTATTCATATAGAGGAATTTTATTTACTCACATATTTGAAAGGATATATAGCTCAGGGTTATCTCAAGAATTACCTAATATATCAACGTCATATATAGTCATTCATTCTATATCAAACTTTAGACTTAGTAAATAAACTAATTGATATTCTCTTTTCCTTTCATCGTGGTTTTTTGTAGGTTCAGTATTATACACTGTAAATAATTGTTTTTCTTTGTCATAAGTATATACATATCTAGAGCCTTTTAATGCAATAATTTTTACATTGTCAGAATGAGAATCTATCAGAGGATTTGATCACTTGACATTAATTTGGCGATAGTTGAGTGAGGTTCCAGCACCATCATCTCTTCGGAAGAGGTAGAAGTTTCAATTTGACCAACCAAAGAAATTTCCATCGATAGCAAAGCTTGAGAAAGTACCGAAATCAACTCCAGATGCGTTTATAGAATAAGAAGCTCATCACTTGAAGTTTGCGTAAGTTCAGTCATTATTATTTTGATATCTGGAAAGAAGAATATTTCCTAGGTTAGAAACGTTCGAATTGAATACATACAGGCTATTATTAAATGTTCATAATCATCATATTCAAGCATGGAAACTTCAATCTTCTGTGGTTAGAGGTACAATTCAAGATTTTGAAATCATATATATTTCTCATTCATCATTATAACAATATATTCAGTTAGAATTTAATGAAGAAATACAATTTTTGAGGGGCTTTGTTAAATTATATGGTTGTAAATATCATCTATTTGTATCACTTGAGGCATCGATTATTGCTCATTTACTTCCAGCAATCATAATATTTCTAGGAGCAGAAATAGAAACTAAATCTCATAATTTGCTTGTATCAGATGCATTAAATGTAAGTATTTGGGTGTTTTTACCGGCAATATTATTTAATTCGTTTTCTGACTTAAATTGGGTAATGCGGAATCATTCATAATAATTCTCTTCAAGTTGGGATTTTAAATCTTTGACATCTTCTAACCATTTTCATTGATCTTCTAAGAATTGTAATTTTTGAGAAATTTCTGTATATTTTGCAGATTTTAGGTTAGATGAAGGATCTAATGTTTTGAATTCTGTAATATCATTTTGTAAATCTTCCAAATTTATATCTATATAAGTTCATTCAGATGTTTGGAATTTGTCAGTGTGGTTGCTGTTATTTAAAATTTGTGAAGCTAGTGAATATAAGAATACAAACATAAGAATAACTAGGACAAGTCCTACAACGTATGTTTTGTTCTCATATAATTGTTTTTTGATGTTTTGAATACGTTCAGAATTATGAACTTTATTTCATATATTTGATATATATCTAATGGATTTTCACTTGATTCAAGCCATTCATCATGTTAATTTTAGTCCTGATTTTCTTGTAGTAGCAAAAGAAATTGATGGTCATTGAACAAAATAACTGATAATGAATCATATGTTAAAATTTTCTATTCTAGTAGTTAGTAATTCTTCTAAGAAAGATAGTATTCATTCTGAAGATTCTTCTTGAGCCAATAATTTTTCCATTTCTTTGAGGTCGTGAGAATCCATTACATCTGCAAATTTGAGTCAAACATACAAAATTTGATCGTCTCTTTCAAGTTCTCATTCGATAAAATCTGAGAATAAATCAATTTTAGCTTTTGTATCTATACTATTTGGTACAGAATATGCAGTTTTTTGGTCTCTCAAAACAATCATACTTACGTTTCCAATCATTGAAGACATTAATTTTTCGTCGACAACAAGCTGTATGATTCATTTTAATGAAAAATGCTCAATATCACGAACTTTTTCTGCGAATTGTTTTAGTTTAGTATTGAGAAGCTGTAAATTTTGTTCAAAAATTTCTCTTATATCTACAACATCTAATTCTTCTGAGGTCCTGATTATATTTGTGAAATCTGCGACAAATTCTTCAAGAATGTCTTTTTGATATTGAAGAAATTTTTCTCTTGAGCACTGAACAAAAACTTTGAAAGAAATATTATCTAATAATGTATCCTGAAATGAAAATATTTCATCATCTTGTACATAAACTTTTTTGTGTTCCTGAAGCTGCATTATGCCTGCTATTATTGAAAATAAAAGTATAGAAAAATCTGATTTTTACTTTTTTATAGTATATATAATTATGAAAAGCTAATCTTTTTTCAATATTAAATAACGAAAAATGTATGGAATTATCATCAGAGAATTAACTACTTTTTTATAATTTCTTTTTGGCTGGGAACACAGTCTTCGTAATCGTTCTAATTTTAGTTTACGGAATACTTTTGGTGCACGTTTTTGTACTCATGCAATAAAATCGAATAGTCATCAAACATTCATTACGAGTAATTTATTGTCTTGAATTTTTTGGTAATTTCTAGAAGTCCACAGTTCTTGTAAAGGAATCTTTGGAGTAGAGCGAGCGACTAATAAGATATTTGTGGTATCTACATATTCATTTAAAGATTTTTCTGCTTTATCTCGGTCAAATTCACTGAATCCATCTTGACTGTATATTACATTATATCATTTTAAACTTAGATTTTCTTTTACTTTTTCTACGACATTTGGTTTAGATCAATACAATAATATGTTGATTCTCTGGCTTCAATATTTCTGTTTTGTATCGTTCAAAAAATATGGAGTAAAATCTGTTCAATTTAAATTTGGAATCCATTTTTTATCAGATTTTACAACTCAGAATAGTACAGCACAATAATAAAATATTTGTAAAGCAATTCCATCAGGCAACAAAAAATCTGCTTTTAGAATTAGTTTTTTATACTCTTTTTCTTTTTCAGTTTTCTTTTTTGCAGAAGAAAAAACTTTTTGAGAAACAAGTTGTGAAAAATAAATGAAATTTACTACACAATGTCACTGTTCATTGTATACAGAAATTATATTGTCACTAGTTTCTGCATAATCAGTTGTAGAGATTTTTTGTAGAGTAGACTTCATAATGAAGTTGTTTAAATAAAAAACCGTATTGATTATATCGTTTTGTATATTCAATGCAAGCATCGATTGAAAAGTAGGTTAAGCTGTTGCATTACTTTTTGAAATTTATATAAATTTGATGTTTATATATTTTGTGGTTATGGTGGAAATGACTTTATTAGATGGTGATATGGAGGTATAAAGTACGTTATTAGTTTTTTGTAAAATATTAAGTTGTTTTTATTTTTGTTGTTTTTTAAGATGTTAGATTTGAAAAAAGTTCGTGAGAATTTAGAAGAATATAAACAGGCTCTTGCTAAGAGGCATAGTGACTGTGATGTAGATATGATTTTATCCAAAGATGATGAAAGAAAAGCTATTCAACAAAAAGTTGATGAGCTGAAATTTCAACAAAAGACTTTAGCATCACAGCAAGACTATGAATGAGCAAAAGCTTTGAAAGGTCAGATCCAGGAATTAGAAAGTCAGCAAACAGCATTACAAGAAGAATTGAAATGATATCAATTGAAAATGCCTAATTTCATTTCACCAAATGTACCAGAGTGAAAGGATGATACTGAAAATGTAGAAGTAAAAAGAGTCTGAGAAATCCCTCAGTTCGATTTCCCAGTTCAGGACCACATGACATTGATGAAAAAATATGATATGGTGGATGTAGAAAGATGAGTTAAATTAGCTGGAGCACGTTCATATTTTCTCAAAAATGATGGAATGCTACTCGAACAAGCAATCTTACAACATGCTCTCAAAAAGATGGTAAAGAAAGGATTTACTCCATTTCAAGTACCTAATATGGTAAATCCAGAATGTTTGGTTTGAACTGGATATTTCCCATGAGGAGAAGAAGATGCTTATTGGCTCGAAAGGGATGATCAGTGGATGATTGCGACAGCTGAAATTCCTCTAACTTCATATTATAGCGGAGAAATATTGAATGAATCAGATTTGCCTAAAAAAATGGTTGGAATGAGTCCATGTTATCGTCGTGAAGCATGAAGTTATGGGAAAGATACATCTGGACTTTATAGAGTTCACCAATTCATGAAAGTGGAACAAGTAATTATCCTTCCTGCTGATGTGAAAATGTCGGATCAATTTCATGAAATGATTTTACAAAATTCTATGGAACTTGTAGAAGATTTGTGATTACCATATCGTTTATTACAGTTATGTTCATGAGATTTAGCATTAGGAAAATATAATTCACATGATATAGAATGTTGGATGCCATCTAGGAATAGTTATTGAGAAACACATTCTGCTACATCATTCTTGGATTTCCAAGCTAGAAGATTAAATTTACGTTATCGTGCAGAAGATTGAACTATTAAATATTGTTATACTTTAAATAATACGGTGGTAGCTTCACCTAGAATTTTGATTTCACTTATTGAATGTAATCAAACTAAGGATGGTAAAATAAAAGTTCCTGCATGTTTACAGGAATATATGTGAAAAGGTATTATCGGTTAATGTAAATTGTAAAAAGAAAAATCCAGACAAGAAATACAAGCTGGATTTTTTTGTGACTTTTTATTTCATTTCCTTTTGTACGAAGGCTTTTTTAAGCTGCTGTTGGAATAGTAATTTTATCTAACATTTTTGTGATTAAATCTTTTAATTCATTAGTAGCAAATGAAAATTGATTTCTAAGATATCCATCATTTGCACAAACTGTATCAATTGTATCAATTGTATCTAATAGTCCTCAGATGATGTATTTTAATTCATTTTGAGAAGAAGCAAATCAATTATTTAATTCTTTTTCGAGGCGGAGTAGGTGATATTTAATTTTAAGAATATTCTTGATTAGAATATCAATATATTCTGTGTTGATTTGATGAGCAACTCATCAGCTATATCCTCCAACAGATTCTGCATTTATTTCAAGAGCGGAGATAAGAGCATTACATGTTTCATTAATTTTATCTATCAAATTGGATAGCTTTTCGTTTGATAGGATTGAATTTGATGATTCCATGATATTATTAAATTAGAAATAAAAAGTTTATTTTTGTTTGACGATGTAATTATATTCCTAAAATAAAAAATATGCAAAAATTTTTATAATTTTGAGTTTCAATTATCTTACGTTTTGAAAATCTAACTTTTTTAATATTTACTTTATGTGATTTTGAGTAGGATTTGATAACTGTAGGTTTGCAATTGAAAAGATTTGATAAGTTTTTGGCTGAAATTTTATGATTATAGAAATTATCTTGAAGGAAGAGAGAAGTATTTTTATTTATTATCATGTACAGCATCCCATAGATCAATGAATGTATTCGTACAAATTATGGCTAATTTTTCTGGTAATCATTTTTTAATATATCGTTCCTTATTTTCTTCAAAAATGTCTTTATATTTTGCATCTCTTGCTATGGCTGTTGCTACATTATCGCAAACCATTTCGATTAAATGTTGTAATTTAGGTTCATTGCATTCCAAAAATCATTCTACATGATGAGTATTGTTATGGTTGTGTATTCTTTTTCGTTCACGATTTATCTCTTTTTCATTCGGATGATTCAATAAATATGTATATTTTTTTAAATTTTTTTGAGTTTCTTTATCTTTATCGTGATTTTTTCATAAAACTTTTAATTTATAATAAAAAATATCCATGATATCCATAACAAATCTTCTATGTTGTCTTGTTATTTCTATACACTTTTCTTGTGTATATTCTATGTTGTTTGTATTTTCTGGATATTTTCGCATAGCATATTATACATTAAAAGTTAATTGTATATACATATATCGTCGTTAATGTCAATGCTTTTTGTATTTATCTGATTTGTTGACTAGTATTTTAGTTTTAAAGTTATTATAATAAAGTATCACATTAGAAATGTTTTAATAAATTCTATATTGAATTTGTAATATAAAAGCGTAATTTTTAATCAAATTTTTTATCAATTATTGAGTAATATGAAAATAGTTGAATGAGCAATCAAAACTTCAAAACAGATAGAAAATATAAAAGAAAGCTGAAAATATTTAAATGAAATGTTGTTAATTCTTAGAGAAAAAGCTAAAGCATGAGTTGCTTTAATAGAGCTTGAATTTGTAGCTGAACATTTTATTAAACAACATAATTTGAAGGGAGCTTTTAAGGGATATGATGGATATCCTACAAATTTATGTTTGTCTGTAAATGATTGTGTAGTGCATTGAATTCCAAATGAGTATATTTTAAAAAATGGAGATTTACTTAAAATTGATGCATGAGTGATTTATGAAAAATGATATTCTGATTCAGCAATTTCTGTATTGATTTGATGAGAATTTGCTAATCCTTTAGCTCATGAATTAATTACTGTCACAAAAAATGCACTAGATAATTGAATAGCAACTATCCAGCCATGAAAATCTATGTATGATTATGGGAATACAGTATCAACTATTGTTCGTAATGCGGGATTCAAAGTCTTAAAAGATTTGACCGGGCATGGATGTGGAAGTGCAGTTCATGAAAGGCCATATGTTTTTAATTATGGTCATCCGGATATGAAAAAACAATTCTTTAAACCATGAATGGTTCTTTGTTTTGAGCCAATAACGGCTGTGATGAGTGAAGATTTCTTTATGGAATACGGAGATGAGTGAATGTATACTAAACATGGAGATTTATGATGTCAGTGGGAGTATATGCTCTTGATTACAGAAAAATGATATGAAATGATGAGTGGAATTACTGAATGGGAGTAATATTGAAAATTTTTGATAAAAAAATAAAACGAATAAGTCAAATTTTTATTTTCAGTTTTTGTTTGAATGACAGAAAATACTCCAAAGAAAATCTATCTTTTTACGTGAGAGAATGTTTATACATTAAATAAAGAACTTAAAAGATGGAGAGATATGTTTGCCCAAAAAAATGGAGTAGATAGTATTTTTTCGTTTAATCGTGAAAATCGGGATTATGGTCAGATAAAGCAAACGATTTTTAGTTGAGGATTTTTTGTTACGAATAAATTAATTATTCTTTACGGAGTTCCATTAGATACAGAAAAATCTAATGCAATCAAAGCTGATGAAATAGAAAAATTAGCTGAAGATATTATGAATTATCCGCTCCCTGGTGAAGTCCTCTTGATTTGTGTATCATATAAACCCGATAAGCGTGGTCGCTTTTATAAGCGATTTGATAAATTGGATAAAGATAATTCATCTCAGAAACTTATAAAAACATTCGCTCCATTATCTGAGCGTGAATTGCCTGATTTTGTGAAAGAAACTTCAAAAGATTTAAATCTGGATTCAAAAGTTATTCAGGCTTTGATTTATAAGGTTTGAAATGATCAGTTCCGTTTAGAATCAGAAATAGATAAATTAAGATATCGAAAGAAATATTATAATGATGAAATTACGTCAAAGGTGGTAGATGAAGTATGCTTTGGAATGATAGAAGAGGATATTTTTCAGCTTTTAGATTTGGCTTTAACTGATACAAAATTAGCCATTAAATTTGTTCAATGACTACAGGATGATTGACTAGACCGAAATGCAGTAAATGGTTCATTCGCATGGGGACTTAGAAATTATCTATTTGTACTCGACTATGCTGACCACTGAATTACAGATTCAAAACAAATAGCAAGTGAACTAAAACAAAATCCGCGAGCAATTATGAATATAACAAAAAAATTATCACTTCTAAAGGAAAAAAGAGATCTGATTCAGTCTTTATTCAAAAGTATCGTAGATATAGATTATGGTATAAAAAGCGGTAATGTTCAGCCTGAAAGTTATTTTTTTACAATGAAAAAAGTGTTACTTCAGAATTAGTCCATTATTTGATTTTTATAAATAATTTATTATAAATCAGGTTGTTGGATATTTTTATTTGAGGTGAAATGAATGCGTAAACTTTGGATATTTGTGTTGTTGGTAGTTATGACTTTATTGTCTAGTCAGACTTTTTGATATTTGGAGAATGTAGTATATTGTAATTTAGAAAATGAAAATGTAATAGTTTTTCTTAAAAATGGGTGATGAACTGTAAAATGTCAGACTTATTTGAATACATTGTATCAATTGGCTATGAAAAAATATAGTGAAATCTCGGCAATTCGTTCATATATAAACCAGTGAGATGATGTGTATTATCGGAAAGAGATTTTAGAAGAAAAAAAGTCGGAATTTATTCAATTGGTGAATTATAGAAGTCAGATAAAGATGGCGATGGATAAATTTGAATGATTGTTATTTGATAAGTATTATAATATGATGCAGAAACCAATGAAAAATTATTATTCAGATTTGGAAGTGCAATATTATATATTAATAAATCAAAAACCAGAATTGAGAACATCAAATTATTCTTTGAAACTTGCTCAATTGGAGCAACAAATGTGAAATGTGAAACATATTTTGGGAGCAAAAAAGTTGGATAATATTGTAGAAGTGCTTTCTTCTTATTTTTACTTAAAGAAGGAAATAGAATGAAAATAGGGATAGTTAGTTCAGGAGTAGATACTCTTTCATTATTTCAATTTTTGACACGTTACGATAATGAATATTTGATTTATTGTGATCAGACTAATTTTCCATATTGAGAAAAATCTTTGGATTATGCCTTAGATTGCATCGAGAAAGCAGGAGAGTTTTTGATTAAAAAATGAGCTGAAGTAATTATTCTTGATCCAGTTTATGAATTAGCTTTTAAATATTCAGATAAGAAACTTTGATTTAAAATTTTACCATTGTTTGAAACATATTTACAGGAATATGCATTCAAACATTCATTAGTGGGTAAAATATGAATTTTATCAGATTTTTGATCTTCTTCAAGTATCCAAAAATTCTTCGAAAAAGAAGAAAAGAACTATGAACCAACAGATCAACAGAAATCGATAAAAAAATTTAGTTATCCTTTTCATTATCGAGTAAAATCAGCTAGTTCGTGGACTGAAAATATAAACGATTTATGAGTACATAATCCGTATTTGATTCGTACGATGAAAAATGATTTGCGTTATTTCAAGGATGCGTATGTGGATACAATTTTGCCTATGAGTTATCATTATTTTCGTATGCAGAGGGCGATAAAATCATTTTTTAATTTTCACAAGATTAGATTCCATGATTTTTCCGTTGTTGAAGAATGCTTTACAAAATTGGTGGAAAAGTCTAATTGAAATTATTGAGTTAATGTTTGGATAAATCAGCCTTTAAAATTTTTGACTAGGAATAAGCAATTGATGTGGTTGATGCAAAGAGGGAAAACTGTGGAAGTAAATATTGAAGAGGTTTAAAACAAGTTGAAATTGTTGAGCAAAAAATTATAAGAAGCTTACAAGTATGCCAGGGTGATGGAATTGGTAGACATGCTAGACTCAAAATCTGGTGACTTCACGGTCGTGTGGGTTCGAGTCCCATCCCTGGTAAGAAAGAGTACTTTTTTGAGGCAAATCTCTCAGAATATTGTAGAGAACTGGTTCATCGGTGGTTTGAAGTTCTTAAGGTTAATTAAAGGATTTAATCCTTTATTTTTTTAAGTCAGAATTTTTTATCGTATTTTCTTTAATATTCACTTGATAAATTAAAAAATATTTATATCTTGATGTTAGTTTGTGAATTTTATTTTTTAATTAATTTAATTATGAAAAAAACTAAGGATTATTTTAAGAAAGTTAAGAATTTTTGTTCAAAGTTGTATATAAGATTTGCTAATTATAAAAATACAAAAAAGTGGTTTGTGCTTTATCTATGTGTTTTGACTTTTTTCTTATTTTTGTTTCCTGTAGTGAATGCAAATGGAAGTGGAGTTAGATTTTTGCTTTCTGGAATGTTATTTAAATCTGGATTTGTAATGTTGATTGCAATGGTAGGATTGTTCTTATGGAATTTGAGCATATCTTTCAAAGGTTGGATTACTAAATTGTGTGCATTACGTGAAGATGAACCATTGGTGGATTTCTTATTATTATGGATTATAGCTAGTGTATTTATGTGAGTATTGGATTGAGCTGGTATTGCTTTAGAAAGTGGAGTAACTCAGAAAATTTCGTTATTAAGTGGACGAGTAGCTATCGATGGGTTATTGTTATTGTGATGATTGGTTTGGAGTTTTATATCTCTTCGAAAAATTTCAAATAAGTCGAATAGAAAAACTAGAATTGTAAATATAGTGGAGGAGAATCATCCAAGGTCTGAACCTCAAAGAACAAGACAGGTTACACATCTATTTGATGATTTACATAATGAAAAATAGAAATTAGTTCTAAGATAAAATCCACAATCCTAAATGGTTGTGGATTTTTTTATATCGTTGAATAATATTTACTTTCTCTTTTCGTTATTCAAGTATCACCATGCATCTTCCACTCATTGAACAACTGTTCTTGTGGCTTCTCGATTTAAGAGTTGTTTAGCTTTTATTGGATTAGCTAAGGATACGGCAACATCTCATGGTCTTCTTGCCACTATTTCATAAGGAATTTTTTTATCAACTATTGTTTCTACGATTCATATCATTTCTGTTACAGATTTTCAATATCATGTTCAAATATTGCATATTTCAAACGTAGGATTTGCTGTATACATTTCACTTGTTTCATTGATTTCTATTCTATCGAATAGATATTTTGCAGCGGCATAATGTGCTTCAGCAACATCCATTACATGGATATAATCTCTAATACAAGTTCAATCTTCTGTGTCATAATCATTTCAGAACACATTCAATTTTTCTATCTCTCATTTAGCTACTTTTAGCAAAAATGGCAGCAAATTTGTTGGAATTCATTTTGGATTTTCTCATAAAATATGAGATGAATGAGCTCAGATGGGATTGAAATATCTGAGAGCAATTGCAGAAAATCATTTTTGCATTACCATATCGCGGAGCAGATTCTCGATTATAAGTTTTGTTGTTCAATACGGATTAGTGGTTTTGGTTTTGTCTGATTCACTAAAAGGAGGGAGTAAATTTTCTGCATCATATACAGTAGCGCTGCTAGAAAAAATAATCTGATTTACATGGTGTTTATTCATTACTTTAAGTAAATTTATAGTTCAGAGGATGTTGTGATCGTAGTATAGGAAAGGATCTTGACAGCTTTCTCACACAGCTTTTTTAGCTGCAAAATGGATGACGAGAGCAATATCATTTCCGTGTTTTTCAAATACAGCATCCAAATCTGAATAATTTCTGAGGTCTAATTCGTAGAATTTTGGAGTTTTTCATGTAATGGCTTTTATGCCTTCTAATGCAGATTCATGAGAATTTGATAGATTATCAACGATGATAACATCATATCAATTTTCAATAAAAACTGTGGTTGTGTGAGAACCGATATATCCTAGTCCTCAAGTGATTAAGATCTTTTTTTTCTGTGCCATGAAATATGTAGAAAATAAAATTCTGTATAACTACTTAGAATTTAATGATATCTATTTATTGGATGTATTCAACTATTATTTTATGTCGGGGAAATATCTTATAACTTGGAGAACAAATTTATCTGCTAGTCTGTACCTTTTTTCTCGTTCTTCTGCAGACATGAATACAACGGAAGCGTTCTCAATAAAAAATTCTCTGAATAAGTTAGCGATTCAGCTTTTTAATTCGTCTATTTGGGGCTTTTCCATATGTTGGTAAATTATCACAATATCCATATCTAGTGGAATTCAGAAGATTTTTCACAAAAAATATTTATTTATCATGACTGAGTATGTGTCGAATAAGTTAGTTAAGTTGGATTTTAATGCGGTGAAAAATATTTCTTTGAATAAATCGAAGTATTCTTTTTTTATTGAAATAGAAAAACCTGAATTTTCTTTTTGAATATCTAAAACTCAAGATTCTTCCAAAGAATCAATTTGTTTTTTGATAGCAGGGAAAGTCCATCAGATTTCACTTTCTAATGCTCTCATAGAAACTCATTGTCTGCGGAAAACTAAGTATTTGAGTATATCTACCTTGGTTTTACTTCAAAAGAGCTTTTCTAAATTCATTCTGGGAATAGATGTAAATATTAATTTAAGAATAAAAATATAGAGTAAAAATACAAGTTATTTCAAAATAAAAAGTTGCTGTATAATTTTCTATGGAAAAGTAAAGTTAAAGTGAGAGAAAAAGGTTTAGATTTTTTGCTTTTTTAATAATTGATGGCTATAATTATGTGAACAATATTTTATTTAAAAGATTTTGATATGGATAGATATATACCAGAAGAAGTCTTGGATGAAATTGCAGGACTGACAGATGAGGGAAAGTATGATGAAGCGATTGAAATGGTGAATAGAATTCTTACGAGAGACCCCAAAAATGAGCAAGCGTTATTGTTGATTGCTGATATCCAATATCGTCAGTGAAATATGGAATGAGCAGACAAGGCAGTGACTTTTTTGAACTCAACAAAAAAGGATGATCCACTCTGATTATATGTGAAATGATTATTGGAGATGGAAAAGAACAATTGGAAAGAAGCTCGTTCTTATTTAAAAAAAGCGATGCAACTTACAAATTGAGAGAATCACGAAATTATGCGTTGTTATGGATTGAGTGAATATCGATATGGGAATCGTGAAAAATGAAGAGATTTCTTAAAAAAGGCATTTAAACAAAATTCTTTGGATGCAGAAGTGGTTTATAATATCATTCAGTTGTCAATTTTGGACGAAGATTATGAAGAATCTCAGGAGATGATTTCATATTATTATGATAATCATTCAGGATTAAAAATTGTAGACAAACCAATTGAACGGTATGATAAAAAAATCGCATTGTTTGAAAAATATTTGAAATGAAAAAATTACTTTAAATTAGAGAAATAAGTTGTTTTAATCTGATTTAGGCTTTATATTTATAGTTAATTATACAAATGAAACTTAAAAAACTAAAATTTCCGAAAATTAAATTCCCAAAAATGAAGATGCCGAAAGCATTTGTTTCAAACAAAAGGGAAAAACCAACTAAACCATTTATTGATGATGTAAAATCAATTTTTCGTTCATATAGATGACAAATGATTTGGATAAGTATTTTATCTGGATTTCTTCTTTTCTTGTTAAATATTTTGATTTGAGTTTCTATGTATGGAAATACGTTAAATGCATCATTAAATAATAAACTGTGAATGTATTTTTATTTGAATGACGATGTAGAAACAGAAACAAGGCTTTATAAGCAGGTTATTCAATTAAAGGATAGACTTGAAAATGAAGGATTACACGTGAACTTTTTGACGAAAGAAGATGCGATGGATTTTATGATGAAAAGATTACCTGAATTGACGTGAAGTTTAGAAAAATTTTGAATGAATAATCCATTGCCAGCAACTCTTTATGTAACGCTTCCAGACATTTCCAAATATGAAACTTTGAAGGAAGTAATGCTAGAAAATAAGGATATTATTTTAAATATTCAAGATGTAGAACAGTTGGATAATTTGGAAAGTCAAGAAAATAGAATTAGAAATGTAATCAAACTTTCGAATTTTGTGCAGGTATTATCAATGTCTTTGATATTTATATTGGTAGCAGCAGTGTTATCATTTTCTATATTTTTCTTGCGTTCGATTTTTAGTAGATTTTGGCATGATATTCAGGTTAAAAAGCTGCTTTGAGCGACTAAATCTCAGATTGTTATGCCATTCTTAACATTAATTCTTTACTCAATTATATGAGGATTTTTGATTTCGCTATTGTTGACATTAGTGTCAATGTGAGTATTCGATTATTATATGTCGCAGTTGTTCTCTTATACACTTACGTCCCATTTATTTGCAAAATGGTGAGTTATTGTAGTATTGTTTGTTGTAGAAATATTAGTTATTGTAGGTTTGTTAATGGGAATTTCTTATGGATTTGTTTCAAAATTACATAAAAAGCTTAAATAATTGTTTAATATCTTATTAGGGGAGTCTTATCTTTTTGGGCTCCTTTTTTTGGAATTTTTTTGTTTTTTATCTCCGTAAGCTTCAGCAAACATTGCATTTAATTTTCACTGATTTGCAGTTTTTACGTTAGAATATTGATTCAGTTTTTTCTTTTTTTTCGCTTCATGAGTTGAAGACTTTTTAGTTGTTTGAGTTCAGACTTTTTTGCTATTTTTTCAGGTATTTGAAGAATCTGATTCATATTCATTAGGAAATTTTTGATTTTTCCTTGATTTTTTTACTTCATCGTATTTGCTAACGTGCTTTTCTCGTTTACGAACTCATTTATTTGTATAAGGGTTCCTTTCAGTTTGATCAGATTTTCTAGATTTTTTTACAGGCATTTCTTCTTCAAATTCATCTCATGGCTGAATTGCTTCAAGTCCTGCATTAGCTACATCTTCTTCGCTATATTTTACAAAAATATCACGTTCTTTTCAGCTTTCTCAGCGGTTACGATATTTAATTACGATAGGCACTCCAATAAATCAAAAATTCTTTCTGATGCTATTCTCCACTCGCTTTTTAAACGCAAAATTAGCACGAGCTTTATGATTTACAAAAACTATAAAAGTCGGAGCATCTACAGCGATTTGAGTAGCATAGAGTATCTTACAGATTTTATTCTTTGGAAAGCGAGGAGGACGCTGAATCATTTCATGCTGTAGAGCTTCGTTCAAATCTCTAGTAGCGATTCTTTTCGTATTTTCTTTCTGTAAAATGGAAACGAATTTCATTACGTCATCGATTCATTCTCATTTGATAGCAATCATTGGAACGATTGGAAGGTATTTTGCAAAATCTAGATAAGTCTGAGTATTCTTTATCATTGCATCGACAGCTTTTGGATTAACTTGATCGACCTTATTTAGCACAAAAATCATAGGCAAAGCGAGCTGATGAACTTCCTGTAATAATGTCATATCACGGTGAGTAATTCATTGAGTGCAATCTACCATGAAAATTACCACAGGACGTACAAATTCAAGCATTGCCTTAGTCTTATCGTAAGCGATTTTTTCTATTCAGTGAATTTTTCAGCGTTTTTTGATTCAAGCAGTATCATAAGCGACATAATCTCTACCTTTTCGTGAAAAATTTCCAGCTACATAATCTCTAGTAGTTCATGCGACATCGGCTACTTTTGCGAGAGGTTTCCCTACTAATGTATTTAGTAATGTAGATTTTCAAGCATTAGGTTTTCATAAAATAGCAAGTCAAATCCTGAATAGTTCTACAGATTCTTCTTCATCTTTATGACTTTTTTTTCGTTTACTGTAGAATAAATTAATCTGATTTTCGATTGTACTTAGATTTCTTTCTTTTTTAGCTGAAACTCCGATTACACTAGATAATCATAGAGTATAGTAATCTGAAATCGCCATTTCAGTTTCAGATTCTTTTCGTTTAATATCTAATTTATTGATTATCAAAATTGTAGAATCTTGCTTCTTCTCTTTCCTAATCAATTCTAAAATATGGTGCTCTTTCGCAGTGATTCATACACTATCATCTATCAGAAACAGAAGTAAATCTGACTCTTTGATAATTTGCTCAATATATTCGAGTTCTTCTGTAAAATCGAGTAATCCTGGAGAATCAAAAAATGTGTAAGTTCAGTTATCAGTTTGAACTTTGTGCTGAATAATGTCAGTAGTCGTTCCAGGAATATCGGTTACAATTGCACGAAATTGTCCAATCAATCTATTGAAGAGAGTGGATTTTCATACATTTGTGGCTCATACAAGTCAAATTTTCATTATTTTATCGTGTGGAGATAAAACTGGAGGTAACTATATCTATTTCCCGTGAAAAAGCAATTAGTAAGGTATTGTTTAATTTGATTTCGATAGCATAAAAAAGTTGTCAAAAATTTGACAATTTTTGAAAAAGTATTATAATTACTATATGTTTTTTTAATCTATTTATTATATAAAAATGAGTGGAATAAAAGATGATGTAGAGTTTAATGATGTTTTAGAGGATTCTTTAAAATGATTTAGGTCTTCTCTTGATGAGTTGATGAAAGAGACGGAAGAAATGGGTAAAATGTATTATGTTTCTCCAAAGAAAAAACGGTAGATTGATGATGAAATACAACAGTTTCTAAAAATAATCCGGAAAAAGCTAAAGAGCTTCCACAAGAATTAAAAAATTATCGTCAAGAATGGGAGAAACATATAAGAAATATTAGTTGGTTTTCTAAGACTAGAATAGAAACTGCAGCAAAATTAATCCCACTAACAGCAGAAAGACAGAGTGATTGAAGTATGTTGATAGAATTTACTTTATGAAAGAAGAAATATAAAATTTTAAATCCAAATTTAAGTAATCATTCAGATGATCTCTATAAGAGACCTGTGAAATTACATTATCAGAGTGAGTGGCCTATCTGAATAACAAATAAAGATGTAGTAATCCTTGAGTCGATGATGTGAGATAATGTGGATAAATGGAAAAATCAAAAATTAAAATCATATGTAAAACAGAAACAAAAAGAGTGATTACATATACCGAAAGTGGAAGAAATGAGAGCTTTATTATGAGAATTATGAAATATTGCATGATTAACCAAACTTTCAGATCAAATAGCAATGTTGATGTATTTGACAGGGATGCGATGAGAGTATTGGTTAAGTATGTGATATGCAGATAAATCACGATCTAAGGATGATTATCGTTCTATGATATTTTGTGAAGATTGGATGGAAGATTGATACCGCTCATTTTGAACCGCTGAATCTCCTACTATTGATGCAAGTTTATGTATGATGGCAGTTAATTAAGTGTTAGCAAAATTAATTGTTTTTGATGAAAAATCCTATAAGAACTATGCTCTTAAAAATTGATAGGCTTTAAAATTGTAAGATAATCGTTTTTTATCTTTTGGGATGACTTATCTTGATTTTGTTTATCTCTTGCTTTTTATATTTGAAATTTTACACTGATTATATAGTCAGATTTTATCTCTTAATTAGTGGATGATGAAAACTGTTCTTATGATAGTAGCAAATAATTGATTTCAAGATCATGAGTTTTCTGTAACTTATGAGGCATTACAAGAAGCTAATGCGCAAATTACTATCGTGGCATGAAGAAAGGGGCAGTGTGTTTGAGTTTTTGGTCAAAAGGCTGAGGCAGCTTATGAATTATCTGAAGTAAAATGAGATAAATTTGAAATGGTGATTTTTATCTGATGATGAGGTTGCCTGACTCAGTATTTGCATGATTGAGATTATCTACGTATAGCTCAGGAAGCCAAAAAACTCTGAGCGATATGTATAGCTCCTATGGTAGTGAGCGAGAGTGGAGTATTCAACTGAAAAATTGTTACTTCACGAGATGATGAATGATTACAGCAAAATTTTATAGAAAAAAATGGTGGAGTGTGGAAAGATGAAACGGTAATTCGTTATGGAAATATAGTGACAGCAAATGGACCAGAAGCAGCGGAAATATTTGGTAAAGAGTGTGTAAAATTATTGGAAGATGATACAATATAAAAAATAAAGCTGACTATGGGTCAGCTTTATTAAATATTATAAAGAGATTTTGTATTTTCTTCAACTATTTTTTCTAATTCATTTTGTGAAATATTCAAGATTTCACGTAATTTTTCATATACATAAGTGACGTAAGCGGGTTCGTTTTGTTGTCCACGCATAGTTTGTGGTGGTAGGAATGGAGCATCAGTTTCAGTCAGAATTTTAGCAGTTCTGATATTTTTAATTGCTTCACGAATTTTTTCTGCACTTGGATATTCAATTACATTTGTACAACCTATTCGTAGATTCGGAAAAGTTTTTTCACATTCTTCTAATTCTTGTGGTCAATATCATCGAGCATGAAAATAAATTTTTAAATCTGAAAAATTTTTGAGAACTTCCATAGTTTCGTGAAATCCATCACGTGAATGAATCATCAAGGGAAGATTTAATTTTTTAGCCAATTCGGCTTGTAGCTTTAATGCATTTTGTTGTACTTCAACGGTTGGATTTTCTGGGAAATGAAGATCGATTCCACATTCTCAAATTGCTACAATATAGTCTTTGTTCGCTTCATATAGCCTTTTTAATTTATTCAAAAGTGGTAAAAAATCTGATTTATTATGTGGTATATCGCACGGATGTCGTCAAATAGCACTTTTTACAGTTAATCATGGAAAATTTTTAATTGCTTCTTTTGCTATTTGGATTCATTTTTCGTTATATTCATTATTTGCTCATGCATTGACTACTATCTTTCATCAGATTTTTTCAAAATTTTGTAAATATTTTTTGTAATCTCAAAAAAGTTGATTTGTATTAAGATGAGTATGGGCGTCTATTATCATTTTGTTTTTTTAGGTAAATAATGCGTGAATTATTCTATGATTTTTTTATGATGATTCAATATTTATAAAGTTTATCTATTGACTTTTAATTATAAAATATTTAATATGAAATATATAAATAAAAAAATATAAATAAAATAGTATGGAGAATATTTGTTTTGATGATCTGTATTATCAATACAGAAACACTTCCTTGCGAAGTGGAAAGCGACCAGAGCTTTTCGAGCGTATGCTTGAATGTGCAAAGTGTTTTGATGATTGGGCGATTATTCACCGTTATGGTGATAGTTCATATCAGTATCTTGCGGAACAGAAGATGAAAGCTACAGTTTTCGATGAGAAGAATTCTTTGGATGTTCAGAAAAACATTGTCAGATTGTTTGAGATATTGACAGATGAAGGTGAACGCGAAGAGATTTTGGAGTCTTATATCTCGAAGTATCAAGAGGAGGATGACTATATCTTTGCTTTAGTTACGATGCCAAGTGTTGCATCTTATTTTCCAGGCATGGGATATATGTCGCTTAAGGAAATTGATAAAGTTCTCTCAGATAAAAGGGAACAACTTCAAAAGATGCTAGAGCTAGAAGACTAAATCTTCTTTATTGGATTTTAAAAGAACTGAATGAATTCGTTCAGTTCTTTTTTCTTTTTTATTTTAAGTTCAAAATTTCCAAAACTGTTTTAGTTTTCTTTAATTATGTTGTAAGTATCCTGTGCAATCATTAATTCTTCATTTGTAGGAATAACATATACAGGGATTTTAGAATCGCTTGCAGAAATCTCTCTAAATTCTCCTCTGAAATTATTTTTTTCATCATCAATCTTTACTCATAGAGATGATATTTTTTCTCATATCATTTTACGAGTACTTATACTATTTTCTCATACTCAAGCAGTCATAACTATTACATCAGATCAGTTGAGCATATTATTATACATTGCAATATAATTGGCAATCTTTTGAACGTACATATCTTGAGTTAGTTTTGCTCTTTCATTTCACTCTTTAATAGCGTATTCTATATCTCTCGAATCTGATGAAATTCAGCTAACTCCAAGTAGTCCACTATTTTTATTTAGTTCTTTAGTTGCTTCGTTGATTGTAACTCATTTTTTAGAGCAAATGTATTCTAATATACTTGGATCTATATCTCAGCTGCGTGATCCCATCATAATTCCTGGTAATGGAGTAAATCACATTGAAGTTTCGATTACTTTTCATGCATCGATTGCTGTGATACTACCACCATTTCCGATATGACATGTGATAACTTTTAATTTATCGTTATTCAAGTGTTTACAAATTTCTTGATAAACATATTTATGACTAGTCCCGTGGAAACCATATCTTCTTACTCCATATTTTTCATACCATTCGTAAGGAACTGGATATAAGAAATGTTCAGGATCCATTGATTGATGAAAAGCTGTATCAAAAACTACTACATTCGGTACATTTGGTAAAACTTGTTGTACAGCTTCGATTCATGTAATATTTGCAGGATTATGCAATGGAGCAAGAGGAATTAAATCTTTCAAAGTTTGCATAATTTCAGGAGTTACCAAAGCTGATTCGTGGAACTTTTCTCATCCATGAACCATTCTATGTCAAACTACTCCAATTTCGTCTAATGATTTGATTGCTCCATTTTCGGGTGAAACTAGAATATCTAAGATTTTTTTAAGAGCTTCTCAATGGTTTGCTAAGTCTCTAGGAAATTCAGTTTTGTTTCAATCTTTATCTTTATGTGTTATTATAGATCATTCAATACCGATTCTTTCTGCTAATCATTTAGCTTCCACTGAGAAATTATTATCTACATCGAAGAGCTGGTATTTTAATGAAGAACTTCCAGCGTTAAGAACTAAGATTTTCATACTTATTTTTGAATAAAAATAAAAAAACAGATTTATTATCTGAATACGACTATAAAAAAAATATTAAAAATTTCAATGGTTTTCCGCTGTATTGAGTATTGCTTCATATTTTTGTAAGACTTGTAGTGCTGCACGAGTATCTCACATTGCTCTATGTGCTCTTTCATTTGTTATTCCAAAATATTCACATATTGTTCAAAGTTTTCTATTTGGTAATCAAGGGAGTAATCTTCTGGCTATTTTTAGTGTGCATATTGTTTGGTTTTCGAGATATGCTCACATGATTTGGTGGTGATAATAATTTAAAAATCTGAAATCAAAATTTACGTTGTGTCCAACTATTATATCATTTCAAAGAAATTCAGAAAAGTTTGGCATAACTTTGCCAATAGTTGGAGCATTGGCGACCATTTCATTTGAGATTCATGTTAATCTTACAATTCAATTTGGAATGTGTCTTTCAGGATTTATGAGAGTTTGAAATTCATCTATGATTTTTCAATCTTTACATTTAATAGCGGCAATTTCTGTAATTCATTCTCTGTATGGAGTTAATCATGTAGTTTCTAAATCTAGTACTACATATTCAGCATTTTTTAAGTCTTTTAACATTTATATGATTTTAGAATTTAATCTATACGTTTAAACATTCAGCTAGGAGTCTGTGAGTTTTGGTTTTTAAGTTTTTGTTCTGTTTGAGGATTCTCTGCCGTGATGTTGTTTTCTATATTCGTTGTATTATTTGAAATTTTAGGTTGAGAATAGTATTGCTGAGTTGTAATGCTGTTTGAACTTTTTTCAATTCTTAAATTTTGTAGGTATGCTCTTTTAATTTCATTTGTGTTTAATATTGTTTTGTGTTGAAATTGCAGTATTTTAGCCAATACTTTCTTATCATTTCGTTTACGTTTTCAGAAATTTGTAAGTTGTATTTGCTCGTGTCATTTTCAACAAGAAACAACAATATCTCATTTTTTTGCTATTTCAGTAGCAAATTGTAAGGCATATCTTCTTTCTGGTATAACAAATACTTTCTTTCTAGAAGGGTATCATTTTTCTTGGATAGTTTTTGATAGTTGATTCAATATACTAAGCCTGTTTTCAGTATCTGGATCATCATCGGTGAATATTACAATATCTGAATATTTTGTAGCTATTTCTCACATAATTGGACGTTTTTCTTTATCACGATTTCATGGAGCTCCACAAATTGTGATTAATCTTCATTCTCATTTTCTGCTAGATGCAAAACTTAAGGTTTTTTCTAATCAGTCTGGAGTGTGGGCAAAATCAATGAAATATTTGACTCATTCGGTATAAATTGGTTCCATTCTTCATGCAACTCATTCGAATCATTCTATCGATTTTAATATTGGTTCGATTTTTAATCATAAAGCAACCCCAACTGAAATTGCTCACATTATATTACATATATTGTATGATCAGATTAATGGTGTTGTTCATGAATATTTTTGTCAAAGATAAGAAAATTCGAAATATGTTCATTCAAATCATTCTTCAATTTTTGTGGCTTTAATTACAGAAGAGTTGTATATACTATATGAAATTTTCTGATCAAAAGCCATTTCTTCAAACCATTTTTTTCCAATTTTGTCATCGGTGCAAAATGCTGCATATTTTTTATCTTTTCAGTTAGTTAGTACATATTTGAATAGCTTCTTTTTTGCATCAGCATAGTTATCCATAGTTTTATGGTAATCTAAGTGATCCATGGTAATATTTGTAAGAACAGCGAAATCAAATTTAATTCATTCAAATCTGTATTGATCTAATCATTGAGAACTCGTTTCTAATACTGCTATTTTGCATCACGATGCTTTAGCAGAAGCTAGAGTTCGTTGAAGATCAAAACTGTCTAGTGACGTCATCTTTTTTTTATTTTCCATGACCTCATTTCAGATTTTTATGTTTGCTGTGCTAATGGCTACGGTAGGAGCTACATTGTCATTAAGTATTTTATGTAATAGGTTTACAACAGTGGTTTTTCAATTAGTTCATGTTACTCATATAACAAAAAAGTCTTTGGATGGATTGTCATATAGTTCATTTGCAATTTTAGTACGGAATTTTTTATATGTTTGATAAAAAAAACTGTCTTTTAGAGTTGTATATATTTTATCGTATCAAATAAGCTTTTTTATAAGTTTTTTCATTATTTAATAAGATTATAAATTAATTATTTCATAAATTCAGTAATTTCAGAAATTTTGATTCTTTTCTGCTGCATAGTATCTCTATCTCTAATGGTTACGGTCTCTCAGTCTTCGCAGCTTTGTTGATCAACTGTTATGCAGAAAGGTGTTCAAATTTCATCTTGCCTCCTATATCTCTTTCCAATTGCTCAATTGTCATCATACTCACAAGCAAATTGTTTAGTCAAATCTTTGAATATTGATTTAGCAATTTCTACTTGTTTTTCATCTTTTTTTACTAATGGTAAAACAGCAAATTTTATGGGTGCTAATTGTTTTGGGAATCTGACTACAACGCGAGAATCTCATCATTCAAGTTGTTCTTCGTCATAAAATTCAAGCATTACTACCATTACCTGTCTTCCTAATCCAAAAGAAGCTTCAATACATCGTGGAATGTATCTTTTTCATGTGTAAGGATCAGAATATTGCATATCTTTTCCAGATTCATTTTGATGCTGAGATAAGTCAAAATTTGTCCTATTGTGAATTCATTGAATTTCTCCAAATCCTCGTGGATATAGGTATTCTACATCTGTAGCAGCTTTTGCGTAGTGTGCCAATTTTTCATGATCTTTGAATCTCAAATGTTCTGCTTTTATTCAAATTACATTTGTCCAGTAATCCATACAATCTTCTTTCCACTGATTGTATGTTTTCATTGCTGTCTCTTCATTGTCTTCTACAAAATATTCTATTTCCATCTGTTCAAATTCTCTGGTCCTATATAAAAATTGTCCTGGTGTGATTTCATTTCTAAATGCTTTTCATATCTGTGCTAATCCAAATGGAATCCTAGATCTAGTAGTATCCAAAACAGCTCTGAAGTCTGTGAACAAAGATTGGCAAGTTTCAGGTCTCATGTAAACTTTACTTGCGTCATTTGCTACAGGTCACAAATGAGTATCTAGCATTAAGTTGAAGTTTCTACAATCAGTCCATTCTGCGATCTTTCATGTGTCAGGATTATTTGGAATATTTTTGATTATGAAGTCTCTCATTCAGTCATTTCCCCAAGATTCTGGAGAAAGATTTTTTACTCAATATTTTTCAGCTAATTCGTCATCAGTCATTCATTCTCTCTTTGATTCAAAGAAATCTTCAATGATTTTGTCAGCACGAAATCTTTGTCATGTTTGCTTATCATCAATCAAAGCATCAGAAAATGAAGCTAAATGTCCACTAGCTTTCCAAGTAGTTGGATGTGCAATAATTGCTGTATCCATGAAAACCATATCGTCTCTCTCCTGAGTAAAATGTTTTACCCATGTATCAGCAATATTTTTTTTCAATTTAGCTCAATATGGTCAAAAATCTCGAGCATTAGCAAGTCATCCATAAATTTCGGAGTTTGGATAGACAAATCACTTTCTTTTTGCCCAAGCAACAATTGTATCCAAAGAGTATGTCATATTTAATTTTAAAATTAAAAAATTCGATGAAATTATATGATTTGAGCTATTAAAGTCAAAGGAAAGTGCAAAGTAATATTATTGGTAATTTAGTTTTTTTGATTATTTACTTAATAACTAATATGGAAAATTATATAAAATGATATGTTTTTTAATGTTGTGAGGAAAATAATTACTTGTGAATTGGTAGATTTTTTTAATTATTTTTGCTTATTATCCTGTTTATTTTCTTGTTTATTTTGTGAGTGATCTTCTCTTAATCATTGTATGGTGTCTTTTATGGAATTTTTACTAGATGAAAAAATAGTTCTTATTGCTCATTTAGCTGTATGATATCATCAATTTATTGTTTTTCATATTCATTTTAATGCAGTTTCTCAAGCAAATTTTGCTTGTTCAATATGATGTTTGCTTATATCTTTTCTATATGATTTTATATCTGGATTCTTATTTCACATTTTTTCTGCAATCTTGGAAGTTCAAGCTTTGGTTAATTCCCATGTCGCTGCTAGTGTATTGAATAGAGCATCACAAGTTCATCTAGTTATTTTTGATATTCATTCTCAAAGTTCTTCGTGTCCGCTTTGTTTCTCTTTATTCTGTGTGGTATTGTAGTTTTTGTTTTTTAGTCGATTTTTCATGGTAATATGGTTACTTTAAGTAAAACATTATTATGTATTATAACAAAAAAGGCAAATTTGTCAAATTTTTCAAGAGATATTTTTATAAATAAAAAACCTCGTTTGATAACTGAGGTTTTTGTAATATTATATTAGTTTGGCTTTTAAAAATCTTCGTTCATTTTTACGTAATAACCTTGATCATGTCCACACAATGGGCAAACCTTTGGAGGTTCTTTACCTTTCCAAACATATCCACATTTTGTACAAGTCCAATAAATTTCTTCATCTCTTTTGAATACTAGATCGTCTTTTACTAAATCATGTAATTTTTTGTATCTTTCTTCATGATGCTTTTCTGCAACCATAATAGCTTTGATTCTAGCTGCGAATTGAGGGTATCATTCTTCTTCTGCAACTTTTGCAAATTCAGGATACATATCAGCCCATTCTTCGTATTCACCTGCAATAGCAGTTTCTAGATTTGTTTTAGTATCTCCGAATTTAATCATTGTAGTAGTCTCTATATCAATATATGGCATTTCTACTCATTCTTTTTCTACGAATTCTTGCATCATTTTGAATAGCCATTCTGCGTGTTCCTTTTCTTGTTCTGCAGTTTCAAGGAATACATTTGCGATTTGTAAATATCATGCTTTTCTTGCAACGCTTGCATAGATCGTATAGCGGTTTCTAGCTTGAGATTCTCATGCAAAGGCTTTTGCCAAGTTTTCTAATGTTTTTTTCATATTTAGATTAATGAAAAGATAAAAATTATTTAGGTTGAATTATTGTTGGTTCATTTTTATGAAATTTTTCATTCCATTTAGCTTTGAGTATGGCTCTGTATCTTCGAGAAAATTGACAAATACTAAACAGACAAGAAGTCAAAAGGTAAAGTCCAACTGCTGAATTTAATCAGAATACCATTAGTCACATCATGAGACTCATTCCGATATTCATACCTCACATCATTTTTGTCATGTCAGGCATTGAAGCTCCTGGAACTTTTGGCATAGATTTTTTATTCTGTGTGAGTTGAGTTAATTGCATTTGTAAGTAGTATAGAGCCGTAACTATAATAGTTAATATCCAGTTTCCACTAGTGAATAAATCTATACCTAAGAACATATGATTTATACTTCAGGCTTCTAAATATTTTTGTCAGAAACTATAAAAGAAGCTATATAACCAATCTACATCTGCAGGGATTCATCCATTTTGAGCGATCATCCAAATAACTCTATAAAGTCCAATGAAAACTGGTATTTGAATAAGCATAGTCAAACAACCTTTGAATGGTCATTTTCATTCTGTTTTGAATAGTTTCATTGTCTCTTCACTGAGTTTTTGAGGATCATCAGCATATTTTTTTTGTAATTCTTCTACTTTTGGCTGGATATTACTCATTCACTGTGTCATGTTGTTTGATGCGGCAGATGATTTGTACATCAATCATCTAACGAGTAATGTTAGTGCGACGATAGCTAGTCGAAGTTGTCATCCAGAAATTGCTAGAAATATTACTAGAATATTGAACACAGGACGGTACAATATTTGGGTTACTAATATATTCCAAATATTCATTATTTATGTAAATAGAAATAAAATCTGATTTTTTAAACTTTTAAAACTTCTTCACTTTTAGCTTTAACTATATCATCGATTTTTGTGTTCATTTTTTTAGTTAAATCATCGATATTTGATTCATTTGCTTTGTGTTCATCTTCTGAAATTTCTTTGGCTGTGAATGATTTTTTGGTATCGTTCATAGCATCTTGTCTGATTTTTCTAATATTTCATTTAGTTTCTTCTCACATAGCCTTGATATTTTTTGCAATTTGTTCTCTTCTTTCTTGTGTAAGTTGAGGAACTTTCACCAAAATGTGAGAACCTTGGTTGTCCACTCACACTCATAAATCTGCTTCATAAATCGCGTTTGCAATGTGTTTTGCAGATGATTTATCTCGTGGTTCGATTTTTATTGTTGAATGATCAAGAGCTGTGATAAGAGCAATTCAGTTCATTTTCATGGTTCCATAGTCTGTTTCTACGTTTAGATTTTCTACAAGTCATGTAGTAGCTCTTCATACTTGCATTCATTTGAATTCATTTTCTAGGTATGCAATGGCTTTCTCCATTTGCTGTTGGTAGGTGTTTATGTCCATAATCTTTTAAATAAAATAAAAGAATCTGATTTTTCAATCATTTTATCTATAGGAAAAATTAATTCGTTTGCAATTGATTTTTTAGTTTAAAAAACCGCTCGAGAGTTACTAAGCGGTTTTAATGTTGTGTAATTTGGATTTTTTTACTTTTTGGCTCTTTTCTTGAAGTTTACCACATCATGTTTTTCTTGATCGAGAATTCTGCGATCAAAGCAGTCAATCAAGTCTCCATTGTGGATTAATTTCTCGTTTTCCTTGAGAAAACTAGAGAATTTATCTTCTTTTTTAAGCCCTGGCATTGAATAAGAACTTTCAATGTGAAGCGAATCCCATTTTTCAATAAGATTTAAGAAGTCTTTCAATTTTTGATTGTCCTTGATTTCAAATCGCCATGGTGAGCCATGCCCTACTTCAGTTTTCTTTGTAAACTTAATACTGCAACTAACACCGTTGAATACAAATGTTGTATCAGGAGTGCTTAAACCTGAGGTGATTACGATAAGTTCATCTTCGAAATTTGCATCGTAAAATTTCTTGTCGTTGCCCTGCAGATTAGTGGCGGTACCTGAGCCAATTAGGAAGGTGATGCTTTCTGGGCCTTTAATGTATGTTTTTTCATAGCTATTGTAGGTCAGTTGCATCCTATTGCGTTCTACGAAGGCCTTTTTCCCTTCAAGACTTTCTTTGTAGAACTCTTCCATTGGAATATCCTTCTTCAATGTGCTGTCAGCTACTGCGGTGTCGTGAAGAGCTATCACTTTCTTCTCATTGTCGCAACTTGTAGCTATCGCTATCATTGTTGCAATCGCCATGAAGGCGAATAAAACTTTTTTTCCCATTTTTTTAATTTTTTTGGTTTAACATTTTATTTATTATTTGTAGCATATATTTTTTTAAAAAAAAGTCAAGTTATTTTTAGAAATATTTTCTTCATTTTAATTCATCTGGGAAATGTTGATTATTCATTTTGATAGTTCAATCAGCTTGACGGTTTTCAGGATGGTCGTGTGCATATTCATATCATTTTCAGTATCATAATTCTCACATTAATTTGGTTGGTGCATTACGAATTTGCATTGGAACTGGTAAGTTTCAATATTTTTCTACGTCTTTCATTGTTTCTCTATCGATTCTATCACAAACGTTATTTTTAGGAGCTTTTCATAGGTATATAGCTAACTGGAATAGAAAAACTCTACATTCAGGCATTCAGATCTTTTGTACTGCATCATATACTTGATTTGCTAAAAGTAGTGCATTATTATCGGCAGGTCAAATATCTTCACTAGCAAAGCGTAATAAACGGCGAGCAATGTAACGTGGATCTTCTCATCATACAAGCATCCTTTGAATCCAGTAACAAGCAGCATGTGGATCGCTATCACGTAATGATTTGTGAATTGCGGAAATGATATTGTAGTGTTCTTCTCAGTCACGATCGTAATACATTGGTTTTCCAAATGCTTTTTGTATTATTTCATTATTAATTTTTCAGTCCGTACTAAGCATGATTGAAGATTCTAGGAGATTGCAAGCATTTCTCAAATCTCAATTAGCCAAATTTGCAATAGTAGTCAGATTCTCTTCTGTGATTTTGATATTTGGATAACGAGAATGAATCTTTTCTTGGTTGTTGTGGAAAAATGTAATAATATCTTCAGATTTTAATGCTTCGAAAACGATAACTTTTGTACGAGAAAGAAGGGCATTGTTGATAGTAAACGATGGATTTTCAGTTGTAGCACCTATTAATGTAATTAAACCACTTTCTACGAATGGAAGCAAAGAATCTTGCTGAGCTTTATTTCGGCGATGAATTTCGTCCAAAAAAAGGAGAGTCTTTTTTCAATATGCTTTATTTTTTTCTGCATGTTCAAGAATTGTATTCAAATCTTCTTTTTTGCTTTTTACTCACGAAAGTTCAAAAAAATCTGCCTGTAATTGATGGGATAATACGTTTGCAATTGTAGTCTTCCCACATCAAGGAGTTCACCAAAAAATCATTGATGGAACTTGTCAGTTTTCTAGAAATTTTTGGATTGATAATTTAGTTTGTTCTTGTCAGACTACTTCATTAAGTGTGGTTGGGCGAAGAAAATATGCTAATGGTTCGTTGTTCATTATGATTTATTGAAGTGTTAAATGTTGAAAAGTATTTCATTTTTTTGTTAATGTTGCTTTTATATTTGTTTCAAATCATGAAATAATATTTACAACAAAATTCTTTAAAATTTGTTCATTTCATGTGGAGTAAAATATGTTTTCTTTTTTTTGTTTGTTGTGTTGTTCTAATGTTTTCAAAATCCTTTGAGTTTGCAGTGCAACGGCTGGAGCTGGATTTATTACAGTGATTTTATCTCAGACTTTTTTTTCATCCAAAATTTTCTCTATCATAGGAATTAAGAAAGGGTAGTGAGTACATCAAAGAACTAGATGATCGACATTTGCTTCTATCATTGGAGTGAGATATTTTGTTAGTAATTCTTTTGCTTTATTGCTTTCTGTTTGGTTATTTTCAACTAGTTCAACCAATCCATCTCAGACTTGTTCTATGACTTTTACATCTCACTGAAATTCAGTCAAAGTTCTATGATATAGGGCTCATTTAAATGTTCAGTATGTAGCCAAAACTCAAACTATTCAAGTTTTAGAATGCAAAAGTGCGGGTTTAATTGCTGGTTCCATTCATACAAAAGGAATAGAATATTTTGATCTCAAAACTTCAATAGCTGCAGCAGTAGCAGTATTACATGCGACCACGATTATATCACAGTTTCATTGTTTAATCAATAAATCAGCCAGTTTCCTACATCTATCTTGTAATTCTTCAGGTTCCTTTCTTCAGTAAGGACAATATGCAGAATCTGCGATATAGCAAAAATTTTGCTCTGGCATAAGTTTTGCCAGCTGTGTTCGTACTGATAATCATCATAGTCATGAATCAAAAATTCAAATCATCTATTCAGAGTATTGATATGAAAGTAAATTATATTCTTCAGTGTCATATTGAGCGACTCACTCTTCATGTCGGAGTAGAAAATGTTTAATTCAAGTATCTAACGCCATTTTAGAGCAGATAGTACAATACGGTTTTCATGCTTTAGACATATTTCAATCTTTATTTAAACGCATAAAATATAAATCTGCACCTTCAATTTTATCCGGATGATTTCTGAGGGCGTCCATAATTGCTCTTTGTTCCGCGTGAATACAGCAGGTTTTGTCTGTAACTTTGAAATCGTAAGATTTTTTATCATAAGTGCATCTTCTTTGTGATTCTAGGTTATGTGGGGGAGTATTTCGTCATTGTCAGATTATTTCATCATCTTTTACAATTATACATCAGCATTTGGATCTTTCACATGTTGCTTTTTGTGCGATTTTTCACGTCAATTTAAAATATTGTTCAGATTTTTTTGATGCTTCTCAGGTTAGGATTTTCATAAATTTGTGCATTATGTAAATTGGTGAAATTTTAGTATTTGTTCCTAAGTTTTCAAGTCAATAATAAAAATCGACGTAAAATCTTACGCCGATTCCTTTTTAGTGATTAATTTATTTTGTTTTTGTTTTTTTCTTTCATAAATTGTAGCGCATAATATCTATTCTAGTTGGAGATGCGTTACAAAATTCGTCAATGGTTAATATTAAACATCATTTGATACTTTGCATTAAAGTTATAGTTTCATACGTGTTTGTTTCTATTTTATTTTGAATTGATGGTAGGTCAGAGTCTGAAAAATTTTCATAGTTATAAAAATATGATATTGAATTGTTTAGATTCCTTTTTCTTTCTTTTCATTCTGTAAAGTTTTCAATCTTTTGACAGTTCTCTGTATTTAAAAATATTAGATAATCAGAGAATTCTTTCAGATTTTTTTTGATGTTCGAAAGTTTATGAACGTGAAAATATTTAAGAGCATTTTTTGCTTCATTTTTTAGATATCTAGCAATACAAAGTCAATCACAATGGTTTGCAATTTCTTCGTACAATATATCTTTTTCAGTTTTAGATGTTTGATTTTTTGGCATGAATATTGCAAAAAGCAATAAAATCTGATCTTAATTTTTTGTTAATTATCATAGTTTGAAAACATTTACGTTAGTTTTTGATTTGATGTAATTCAAAAGGTGGACATCGTGTGTAATCAGAAGGATTGTGTTTCAAGATTTGTTGGCTTCAACTAAAAGATCTCCAATTTCTTGTGTATATTCCCAATCCAAGTTCCCAGTTGGTTCATCTGCGATGACGAATTCTGGATTGTTAATCATAGCTCTTGCAATAGCTACTTTTTGTTTTTCTCATCAAGAAAGAGCATTGCAGTCAAGTTTGTTTATGTTTTCAATTCATAGCTTGGCAGTAATGTTTCTATATTTCATTTGGATTGTATTGTCGTCATCTCATTGTATTCTAAGAGGATATATGATGTTTTCTTTTACAGATAATGCATCGATTAATTTATAATCTTGAAAAACGATTCAGATTTTTCTTCTATAATTTTGTATATCTGCATCACTATAATGAGCCATATCATCCATTTTGTAATATACGGTTCTAGTATATGGTCTGAATTGTCAAATTAAAAATTTTACAATTGTAGATTTTCACACTCCAGATTTTCATATAATAACTGTAAATTGTCATTTAAATAATTCAAAATTAAGCTTTTTGAATAATGGTTTTTTTGAGTCTGGATATCATCGAGTTAAATCTTTAATTGCAATTAGTGGAAATTTGCTATCATCTATCATTACTGTTTTTTCTTGGATATAAATCATAATCGATTATATTCTATATGATTAAAAAATGCAAAATTTTTGGTATATTTATTTAATATTTGGATTGACATTTTTTGTTGAAAATTTGTATGAATGTGTTTTGTTTATTTTTTGCATTTAGAGTTTATTTGTGTATAATATATATGGTTTTATATAATGATTTGGGTAGAATGAAAGATATTTTCTTGTCGTGAATTCAAGGATCTTGAAAATGAACTCAGGCAGATTTATTGATGGAAAAATTTCCTAATAAATTTAAATATTTTGAAACATGAGGAATCTTGCGTGCTTTATCTAGTAATGATAATGCAATTTGAAATTATATTAGAAAAGCCGTAGAATCTTGAGAATTGATAAAAGACGGAGTTACTGTATCGATTTTTAATGTGTTTCTTCAGACTGTAGAAAAATGAGATATTTTGCTTGTGGATTGAGTTTTGCGTAAAATGTGACAGACTCAAGCTGTATGTAAAGAAATGCAAAAAGCTGGTCGTGAATTTCTAGTTTTGCATTTTGATTTGCCAGATGAGGTCGTATATCAGCGTTTAGCTTCTAGAATAGTTTGTGGTAAATGTGGAAATAATGCAAATTGAGGAGGAGTTTGATGAAAATGTGATAAATGTGGATGAGGGCTTATTCGTCGTGAAGATGATTCAAATCTTGAAGCAATAAAAACTAGAATTGAAGCTTTTCATAAAGAAACGGAACCTTGACTTAAATGGGTGGAAGAAAATGGTTGGCTTGTACATATTGATGCTAATAGGTGAGTGGAAGAGATTTTCAAGGATGTGATGAAATATGTTAATTAGTGATTTAATTTTAAAAAATCCCTGGATTCAATTTATCAGGGATTTTTTATAAATCAGATTTATTTAATTTTAACTTTCGATTATTTCGTTAGTGATTTCTTTGGCAGGAGTTTTGCTTTTTTCTTTCTTTATAAGAAAGAATATTCCACAGGCAGCTACAATTAAACAACATATTCAAATCACAGGTCTAACAGCTAACCACGCGGTTCAGATAGTTACAAATCCTACGATTAAAGTTAATCATAAAGCAATGATTCCTGTTCAAACTCAGATGATATTTGCTAAGAAAGGAAGAACTTTCACTAAAGTCTCGATAAATTTGAACATTGCAGCAAATCCACAATACATTAATAATAATCCGATAAATCTGATTATCCATGTCATCATCTTGTTTTCTTTTTGTGCTTGTAGGAACATATCTTCTGCACTTACATTACCATGACTCAATAGATTTATATTTCTTCAGTTTGAAACTTTATAGCTAGTTAATTCATTTCCCATTTGTTTTCATACTACACTAACAGTTCATGGTTTTACAGATGAGAATGTAATTCTTAAGTCTCAAACGGCTGGTTTTGTGGGGTCTAATCAAATGTAGATATAATCACTATTTATGTGAAACTTTTCGTTTGAAGCTATTGTCGTATTTGTAGTTTCTGTAGTAGTTTCTGTGGTAGTTCCCGTGGTAGTTTCATTATCTCAGTATAAGTAATTATTGTTGTTATCTTCTACAGTTGTAGTATCATTAGTTTGAGCTGTTTGATCCGCTATTAGTTTATATTTTTCTGGTATGTTAATGTTTTGTTCGGATAGGTTTATAGTTTTATAATTTGTAAGTTGGTTTATAAAAATAGGAGTAAGAGTATAGACTCATAATGTGATAGGTTCTTTTACTCGTTCGTCTGATTCATATTCCCAAGTTGATGGATTTTCATGGTTTGTCGTTTGGTAGAAATCATTAGATGAAATGGCTTCATCACTTCGTTTTGTATCATATGTATAAGTAGTTTTACAGTCTTCACTTCATCAGTAATTATCATGACATTCTTCATGTTCTTCTTCATACCATTGGTACATTTCTACAGTTCTTTTCAATTTCAAATCATCTGTTTTGATTCAAAATGTAGAGTCTTGTAAGGCTTCAGCTTTTGATGCAGTTTCTCCTGAAACGTGAATTTCTTTTCATTCAAGTTCAGAATCAATTTGATCAATAGTAGCTTCTTGAACGATTTCTGCTCATTCTTTGAGTGCGGCTTTTTGTTTTACGTAGTTGTTTTCATTCCGTGCGAGAAGACAAATCGAAACAATGACGAGGATAATTCCTCATAAAATGCTTTTAAAGCTATTTCCAACACGAGATCCGTAGGAATGATGTGATGATACTGATACACTATCTGCCATGTTGTTTCATATGAAAAAGTAAAAATATAATTTTTAATTATTAATTTTTATGCTGATTGCAACTTATTTTTAATGTTAAATATTTAAACAAGATTTTACAAGTCATGCAAATAATGGATGAGGTCTATTTAATCTTGATTTAAATTCAGGATGTGCTTGAGTTGCTATAAAATATTTTAGTTCTGGTAATTCTATGAATTCAACTAATTTTCAGTTCGGAGATAATCAAGAAAACATCAATCAATTTTTTGATAATGTGTTATGAAATTTTGGATTAACTTCATATCTATGTCTATGTCTTTCTTTTACGATATTAGAGGATAAATCAATCTGATTGAATTCTTTGTATAATCCCCATATTTTAGTATTTGGCTTCAAAACAGCATCATAAGATCATAAACGCATGGTTCATCATTTATCAGTTATAGTTTTTTGGTCTTCCATAATATCTATTACGTTGAATTCATTTTCTGGAGTAAATTCTCATGAATTTGCTTGTGGGATGTTGCAAATTGATCTAGAAAAGGCTATAGTTGCGATTTGTAGTCATAAGCAAAGTCATAAATATGGAATATTTTTTTTCATACAAAATGTAGCAATATTTATCATTCATTGAATTCACCTATTTCCAAATCATCATGGAACAACTATTCATGAAATGTTTTTTGAATTACATAAATTTGCAAAATTATTTTCCCAAACATCTGTTTCGAATTGTTCAGTATCGATTCGTTCGATATTAATTTTTGTTTTGTAAAATGCTCAGGCATGTTTTAGAGCTTCGACGACACTGATATATGAATCATCCAAATGTGTATATTTACCAGCAATTCAGATTGCAGTTTCAGATTCGGGATTTTTTAATTTATAAACTAACTCGGCCCATTTGCTTAAATCTGAACTTTTATCTTCATTGAATAGTTTTTTGATAAGTAGCTTATCTAATCACTGTTTTTGGAAGGATAGTGGGAGTTCGTAAATATTTTGGTCTAAATTCTCTATAATACACTCTTTTTCCATGTCGCAAAACATTGATAGTTTGGATTTTATTCATGGTTCTAATGGGCGAGGAGTTCTGCAAATAAGAACATCGGCTTGTATTCAAAGTTCTCTAAGTTTTACGATTGAATGTTGAATTGCTTTGGTCTTCATCTCTCAGGATGTAGTTACAGATATGATAGGAGCAACATGAATAAATAGAACATTTTCTTTTCCGAGTTCATATCTGAATTGTCTCATCGTTTCTAAAAAATGAGGTCATTCGATATCTCAAACTGTTCATCAGATTTCTATTATAGCAACATCACTTCATTGTGCTATTTTATTTACTCTTTCTTTTATTTCATTTATTATGTGTGGAATTACTTGTACAGTTTTTCAAAGATATTCTCATTTTCTTTCTTTATTGATTACGGATAGATAAATTTGACCTGTAGTTGTGCTGGAATATTTATTTAGTTCTTCATTGATAAATCTTTCGTAATGCCCCAGGTCCAAATCAGTTTCAAATCAATCGGTTGTGACAAAAGTTTCTCCGTGTTCAAAGGGAGACATTGTTCATGCATCTATTTGAAGATATGGGTCCATTTTACCCATAGTTACTTTATATCATGCGGATTTTAGTATTCTACCAATTGATGCGGCGGTAATTCATTTACCTAATCCGGAAATTACTCATCAAGTTACGAAAATCAGTTTCATGATGATTTTTTTAGTGGGTAAAAAAATTATATACTCATGAAATTATATTTTTCAATAGCAAAAATTTTTATGTGTATAAAAAACGGAGAAATACTTCTTTATAAGCTTAATTTTTAATATCGATAAGGTATTTATGAATGAAAAAGCTGAACAGAATTCTGTTCAGCTTTAATATTAGGGATTATTCAAATGCAAGGGGATTGAAGTCAGATTGTAGATATTTCTCAGCTTTTTCAGGTGAAATTTTATCTATTTTAAGCAAGAATCCCATTTCGTAACACTTTAATAGTGGATTGTAGATGGGAAGAAAACAAAGCAGTCCATCTTTTTCTCCGTTAATCAAATCGGCATAGTTTAGAAAGAGCGTAGGTTTGGGTTGATTTTTTTCTTTTAGGATTTTTATTAGTTTTAATTTATCCTTTTTGTAATCACCAATAAAATCAAGTTTTGAATCTGGATTATATGTCTCTAGTTCGTTTTGCGAAAATGTAGTTTTTCTAGGGAACAGAAGATTTGTCGTTCCAAAATTAATCCAAAACATTTTTAATATGGCTTTTATACTTTCCAAGTCGTAAATGCATTCTTTGAGAGATACTTGACCGAGAACGTATTTTATGCCATTATGATTTTTTTGATAATTAATTAGAGGGCCGAGACCAGATTCCCAGATGGAGAATAATCCCCACATTTTTCGTTTGGCAGTTGGATTTACAAAAGAGCGTCCAAGTTCTAATGTAAAATCTGCGAAATTTGTCGAGAAATCTTTTGAAAACTTATAATACTTAAATGTATTTAAGTTGAAAGATTCTCCATTATGAGCATTTTTGCAGAGAATGTATCGGTATCCGGATACAACTTCATCATTTTCATCTTTGTCGATGCTTACAATATAGTTGTATTGGTTATCGAAAACATCTTCTGCACATTCTAGATTGAAAGCATTTGCGATAGCTTTCTGAGTATCCTCAAAAAGAGGAGGATCATCTTTTTTCTTCATATTGAAGATGAAGAAGATGTCTTTAAACTTACTGATTAGTTTCATAGTTTATATTTATTTTTGTTATTTTCAGATTTATTTTTTATTATTTTATATAATAATAAAAAATTATATAATGTCAATTGAATTAGTTGTAAAAGTTTTATGTGTGTTATAGTATGAATCCGACTTTTTTATAAACATCTTCAACTTTTTTCTCTGCAATAGGAGAAACTGCATCTCTTCATTTTTTAAGAATTTTGATAATTTCTTCGTCAGAGATTTCAGAGTATTTTTTTTGGATTGGAGTGAGAGTTTCCATAATTTTTTCGAATAAATAATCTTTGGCTTCTTTAAAACTTAGTCAGCCTTTTAAGTATTTAGCTCTTAAAGTTTCGTCTTCTTCTGGAGTGAGAAATAATTTACAAAGATTATATACATTACATTCATCTGGATTTTTTGCTTCTTCTACAGTTTGTGTAGATGTTGGAATCTGTTTTACTCTTTTGAGAACTGATTTTTCATCATCAAGAAGTCAAATGTAATTATTGTATGATTTAGACATTTTGCGTCAGTCACTTCAGATTATTGTAGCAACTCTATTATCAATTAATGGTTCAGGAATTTTGAAAGTTTCTCCATATTCTCTGTTAAATTTTTCTGCAAAATCTCTAGCATATTCTACATGTTGTTTTTGATCTTTACCAACTGGTACATAGTCTGCATCGTAAATCAAAATATCAGCGGCCATCAAAATTGGGTAATTGAATGTTCATACGCTAATTGTTCATGCTTTTCATTTGGCTAAAGCTTCCTTGTATGAATGCATTCTTTCCATAGTTCACATAATAGTTAAGCATGAGAAAACTCGGTTTAATTGTGCGTGAGCTGGGATATCTGCAGGATTATAGATATAAAATCTATTTAAATCTGCTCCACAAGCAGCATAAAGTTTGACGATATTTATTGAGTTTTGCCTAATTGCGTTTCAGTCGTGAAGTGCAGTTAGTGCGTGCATATTTGCTAAAAACATGAATATTTCTGCATCTGGATGTTCTTCTGCCATTTTTAAAAATGGGATAATAGCTCAGAAATAGTTTCATAAATGGAGCTGATTATCTGTAGGTTTCAATCAGGTTAAGATTCTTTTCGACATAATAAATAACAAGTGATATGGTAAAACATCTGTCGTAGATAGTAGAAAATTTTTGGATATTTTCAAGTTTAGATTCGTAGTTTTTAGATTTATGGGAAAAAATATTTGACATTGTAAAAAAAAAGTTTATAATTGATTCTGTAAAATTATGTTTTAATTTTTATTGGCAATTCTCATGCAAGTAGTGGTGTGGATTATTATGATTCTTTTGATTATATTTTTGGTATGGCTATTGAGAAAATGGATTAAAAGAATAATTTTTATTATCATTTTGTTGGCTTTGGCGTTCCTTATTTATTGAATTTTTAACCCATCATGAGCTGCAAGGATGTGGTATAATGTGAGAACATTTCCTGAGAGAGTAGCGTGATGGATGTGATCAGGATCCGAGTTTTTGGATTATGATGCTTATAAATCAAATATTTCATCTATTTGAGATGAGATCTGAGATAAAATTGATTTAGATGATGAAGAAGATAAAAATGATTTAGAATTGGATGATATTGAGTTAGATGAGAGTAATGTTGATGTGAAGAAAGATGATAAAGATATTATGGAAACTGATGTAAAAGAAAATGAAGAAGATATGGCATCTCAAAATAGAGATAAGCGTGCAATTAAAGCATTTCCGAGGTCTGTAAAGTTTGTTGAATTTTCTCAAATGACAGAAAAAAATATTTCGAAAGTAGATTGAAATTTAGAATGATATTCTAAATCAGATTTATTGTTGGTGATTAATAAATATATTGAAGAAAATCTGGATGATAATACTGATATTTTAGTTACGGTAGAATATGAAGATGATGGAGATAAACCACAAAGAGTGATATTGGAAACTAGACCAAAGACTACATGAAATAGACAATCAATATATTTTTCATCGAAATTATTAGGTAATTGAGAAAATGAAGAAGTTAGCGAAAATTCTGTTGATGTAGTTGTCGAAAAATCAAAAGAACAAAAAGGTTCTAATACTGTTCAAAGAAGTACATCTAGTAAGTTGACTCAAAAGGAACAGAAGGAGGCGGAAGAAATTTTCTCTGTATTGTTTTAATTTGGGGCTTATATGTGGAAAAATTGTTTATGAAGTAGACATCAATAGGTGTCTACTTTTTTTATTAAATTCCCTTGCATATTATAGGAAAAAAGATATAGACAATCTTAGTTTCATTCGTTTTATTTTAATAATTAACAAAAAATGTATAAAAAGAGAGCTTTAGTATTAGGAGGTTACTTATCTTTATTGGCTTTGGCGGCATGTTGACCAAAAGTCATAGATGATTCAGATTTGGTATCTATTGATTATAAATATACATTTAGTGATTGAACAGTAGTTGAACAATGAACAAAGGATTTTACAGTATGAAATGCGTGAGAGCTGGTTTGGATTGAGGAATTAGTTAGATGAGCAAAGCAGGATGATGAATTTTCTTGAGTAATAAATTGAAAAGAGATTTATGAATCTGAGTATGATTCAAATAAAATTCAAAAGTATCCAAATATAATTTTGACTGAAGTTATGTGAATCGAAGATCCAACTGTTTGAACAAAGGTTGAAGTAAGTAGTATTTGAAATTGAGTGATTACAAATATAGAAGAAAATGATGAATGATATAATGAATATGAGGTGAATTTTAATGATCCAAAAACATATTCAGAATTATCTTATTCAATAAAGGTTACAAATATAGAAAAGAAATAGTAAATCTGATTTAGAAAGTCCATGAAATTATGCAATTATTTAGGAGACTTTTGCTTTCTTGTTTTCCGGATTCTTTAGTAAAAGATTCGTTTAATCCTGCGTCGATGTTTATCTCTTTTATTTCGGCAAAGGATTTTTTCACTATTATAAATAGAAAAATAATTGAAAATTATAAATTAAATTTGTTTGATGTTTCCATAGATATTTTTGAGTGAAAGTTGTGATTGTGAGTTCATAAGGATATGATGCAATCCAAAATGACAGATGCTTACTATTCTTATTTATCTGCTGCAAATTTTAATTGATATAAATTCTATAATATTTGAAACACAGCTAATGGAATGACACTTTTGTGTTGACTGTATCTGTATGAAGCTTTCGATGAGTGAGAGGAGAATATATTTGTGGATGCACTATATACGTTTTATCTTTTGACCTTTTTGTTTGCAGTAAGGATAAAGGTTTTTCCATGAGATGATGAAAAATCTGATTTTCAATGGTTCGTTGATTTGTATTTTAATTTCTTTGAAATTGTGGCTTCTCAATTGAAACATAAGGTTACAAAGTGACAACTCCAAAAATTAAGAACGAAAATGCTCGTTCATATAGACATATTTTTTATGATGTTTTATTATGAAAGACGTGTGAATAATCTGTTGATTGGTTCGGGTAATTTGAGTAAAAATTATTATAATGAATTTTATCAATGGTTATTTTGATCTCAACCATCAATTGTTCAAAAAAACTTTTTGCAAAATATAGACAAAACAGTATTTGATCCAAAGATTTTGGAAGTTGAAGAAAACTTACTTTTTGAGATAGCACCTGCCGATATTCATTTGAAATATTTATTCTTGGAAACTGATGTATCAGAAGTGATTTCTTGCATAATTTCTAACATTTTTGATAAAAAGGTGCTAAATAAAAAATTGACATCATTGATGAAAAATGAGTGAGATTTGGATTTTATACTGGACTATGTAACAGACCCTGATAATTTTAAAAAGGGATTCTTTAAATGAGTGAAACAATATGTTTCTCATATGCGTTTGCAGAACCAAGATAGTTATGAAGAACTTGATGAAATGATGTCTGAAATTTGAGACGATATCAATAAGCTTGACGAGATGCAAATTCCTGCAAGTATAAAAAAGGAATCTAAAATAATGGAACAGTTTTTGAATTTTTATGTAACTTATTTGTGATGACTTTCTATTTCTAGAGCAGATACATTTTTCTTTAGATTTTTTAAGTGAAAATTGGTTTCGGAATTGTTACAATATTTTGATGTACGTTTCAAAACAGATCAGGCTATACAATATTCGGGGATCTCTCATTTAGTATATACTAAAAATCAAGCTTATTATCAGTTTGTAAATAAAAAGATTCGTTCGGGGAAAGAGAAATTTTTTATTCCTACATGACCAATTAAAACAGATTCTGTAAGAGCAACAGCTTATTTATTAAAATCAGAAGATGAAATTGCGTTGACTACATTGCTTCAGGATTGTAATCCTCGTATAGGAAAATTATATGTAAAGAATAAAGCATTATTAGATTGGTTTCAAGCTCAATATTCGGAGCAGATTTCTCCATTAATTCAATTGTCATCTAATGAGTTTGTATATCAATATTATGAGCCAATTTTTTCTAATTTTAAGTTGTGAGAAAATGTATTAAAGATTTTGCAAAATGCCTTTACAGATCAAGATGTTGTTCGTTTAAAGAATTCTTTATATGCATTTGATGTTCAATTATTTCGTGAAGTTGTTGCTATGTTTCCGTGGAAAAAATTCCAAAATCTATATAATGATACTGTGATGTTGCAACATTTATCATTATTGCGTGAAACTTTGTTCTGATTTCTAATTTATTATAAATATTTGCAGAATATTCAGGATACTGATGGTGAAAAAGTGAATCTTAATTTATCGTTGTTGAAAAAAGTGTATATATTACATGTTCTCAATCGAGATGTTTCATTATTATCGTTATGATTTAAGTTAATAGATACATTGTTGGACCAATTTGGAATGGCTTTTTCTACTTTTGTAGAATTTGATGATAACAAAGAATTCTTTTCAATATTGAAAGAGAATTGGGTTGAATTTTTGAAAAAAATGTGAAAAAAATCTGAATTAGAGAAAGAAAGTTCATTTTCAGTTGAGGATTTTCTTCGATTGCGTTGAGTATTAAAACATATAACTTATTATAATAAAAGATATTTGATCCCAAGTTAATTTATGATTTGAAGATTATTTTTATTTCTAGAAAAGAAAAAATATGAAATGTGGAAAATGTAACAATTCAGACACAAAAGTTGTAGATTCAAGAATTGTTGATAATTGACAAACTATTCGTCGTCGTCGTGAATGCGAAGTTTGTGGCCATAGATTTACTACATTTGAGCGTGTATGAATGACAGAATTGATGGTAATAAAAAAAGATTGATCGAAAGAAATGTATGATCGTTCAAAATTGAAAAAAGCGATACTTTTGGCGTTTGCTAAAATTGATTTTACAAATGAAGAGATTGAAAATTTGCTTAATACACTTGAAATAAAGTGGCAAAGTGAATGATCGGAAATACAATCTAATGTTATTTGAGATGATGTTTTAGAATTATTGAAAGATAAATATCCAGTTCCTTATGTAAGGTTCTCATCTGTATATAAAAGTTTTTCTACATTGGATGATTTTAAACAGCTGATTTGATAAATTTTTTTACGAAAAAACTTTCTTGCATATTATATTAAAAATAGTATTATGAATTAGTTGTTTTTATTTTCTTTGATTCTTTTAATGCCAATAAAAAAAACAAAAAAATCTGAATTAAGAAATAATGTTAAGAATGGAAATTTTGAGGATACGAATAAAAAAAAAACTAAAACAGAATCAAAATTAGAAATGAAAAAAAATACTACAAAGAAAGTGGTGGTTAAGAGGAGGAAAGTGGATTTAAAACCAAGTAGAGCAAGTGCGGTAGCAATAGCATCTCAGGCAAATCGTGAAAAGAAACAAGCATTGATCGAAAAAGTTGCAAATTCTGATATTAATCAAAATAAACAAAATGTGGCATCAGATGCCAAAATTCCTCTTTGGGCGTGGATATTTTTTGGGTGTTCTTTGATGTTCTTTTGCATATCTTTTTATCAGGCTGTAATACTCCGTCCACAGGTGGAAATTAAAATGGCAGAGGATGCTGTAGAGAATAGTGTTTCTTTGGGAAATTTATCTGAAATTGATGGAGAAAAATTAGATGTTGAATTATCTGATGATATAGAGGAAAATAATGTTGTAAAAAAGCCAGATGAAAATCAAAATATTGTATCTAATCCACAGACCCCAGAAGAATTGATTCAGAGTTTCTTTGCATATATGTCTGATTGAAAATTTGATGAGTCGTTTGCGTTGTTTGATGGTTCAGCACAAAATGATCAGAAGATAAGATGATATTTTGGAGCTTTCAAAATGCAACCATTTTTTGAGTGAATTGAATGAAAATCGATAGTGCCTCAGAATATACAGGAAACAGCAGGAGTATATAAATGAAAAAATATTTATAAATTTGATATCTCATATATATTGGAGTCAACTCATGAACAATATGATGAAACGCGGGAATTTGTACCAAGTAATTATGCTTGAAAGTGGAAAATTTCGAGAATTTACTGTGTTTCAAGCAAATGTTGAAATCATCCAATTTTTTGACCAGAAGAGTTTGGATTGATGAGATAGTTTATATGTGAAGGGTATAGTTTATGGAGATAGTTGATATATTGCCTAAAATCAAGGATTGTTGTCAAAGTTTTTTGAATCAGTTTTCAGATTGAACGATAATTATTTGGTGAGCTACGGCTACATGAAAAAGTAAACTATCGTTATTACTTTCAGATTTTTTTGATATAGAAATAATATCAGCGGATAGTAGACAGATTTTTCGTGGAATGGATATTTGAACGGATAAAGTTCCTTTGGAGTGGCGTGGAAAAATTCCACATCATCAGATTGATATAGTAAATCCAGACGAAATATACACCGCATGACAGTGGAAATTTGATGTAGAAGGTGAAGTTGAAGATATCCTTTGACGTAAAAAAATTCCTGTTATAGTCTGATGAACTGGACTTTATATAGATACGATTTATAAAAATTTTCAAATGCCAGAATGTCCACCAAATTATGAATATCGTGAGGAATTACAAAGAAAAGAAGATTCGGATCCTTGATATGTATATAATCTTCTTAAGCAGGTAGATCCAGAAGAGGCGAGTAAATTACATCCGAACGCAACCAGGTATATTATTCGTGCATTGGAAATTTATCACGAAACTTGAAAAATAAAAACAGAACTTTTTCTTCATCAACCAGTTAAGCATCCTTTATTAATGTTATGACTTTGGCGTGAAAAAGAAGAGACTAATATGCGTATAAATGCTAGAATAAAGGAAATGTTGAGAAATTGACTGATAGATGAGGTAAAATGACTTTTGGATAAATGATATTCTCCATCTTTACAATCAATGCAATGAATTGGGTATAAAGAAGTTATTGGTTATATTAGATGAGAATACGATTATGAAGATATGGAAGAATTATTGAAAAAAAATACACATTACTTAGCAAAAAAACAGAGAACTCGATTCCGTAGGTATATTGTAGAAGGTAAGTGCTCTCTGAGGGATAATGTGGAATACAAAGTATATTCCTTGAATTAGTGTATTTATATAATTTTTGAGAAACGGAGAGAACTATTGATTTTTTTGTTTTTTCTTCTTTGAAAATATTCTTTTTGATATTCTTTTAGACTTGTATATTTATTGTTATCTTGATTGTTGAATAGTGCAGCTTGTCGGACTCTTGCTATTATGAGACCTGGTTGTTCTTTTCAATTTTTTGATTTTATTGCGAAACTTAAGATAAAGTTACTTATAACTTCAGGTCCTTCGTTCCAGTGCAATATAACGAAGTCTTTGAGTCTTTGCACTGCATTTTTTGTCCCAAATGATGCAGCTACTAAAGCATCAAGTTGATTTTGTGTGTATATGTATCAACTATTCTTTAATAGAGTTGCTCGTTCTTTCGCTGTTTTATTATAATACACTAGTGCATTTTTTGCAGCCAGATTAGGTGGTATTTTTTTATTTCTGGGGTATGGTATAGAGTCGTTTAATGTTTCTCAACTAGGTTTCAAATGCCATCTTCTCATACCATAGTGTCATGTATAAAAACCTTCTCAAAATGTTGTACCGACTCAATCTTTATATCCTTCAGCATCAAGTAGGTCTTTGAAAACAGGTTCTGATATAGTGTCTGGTAAATCTTTTTCACTTTGTTCTATTTGTGTATAGCTGCGGTTATTTTTTGTTTCATTTTATAATTTGGTTAAAGCTTCTTTAATGGTTTTAAATCTAGATTCATTGGTTTCATTATGGTCAATGTTATCTTTTGAAGTCATTTTGTTGATTATTATAATATAATTGGTTTAAATTAATATTATTCGATGAGAAAATAGTATGTTTTATGCTTGATTTGGAGTAAATATAGAAGCGTGTATCATGTTTTTAAATATTTTATCTTCATCCATCCATCCTCATGATCCATTTTTATAAGTATTTCAAACGAAGAATTCATTTTTCCCATTTTCGGTTCTTATACCTAAAATAGCACGGTAATGTTGTGATACTATGCTGTTGTTTATTCCATCAATACCTGAATGTCTAGCACCGATGACAGCAGGATATCATTTTTTTAAGTTTTCTATTATTTCTTCTTTTGCTTTTTGTTCTTGTGCCTTTGTTCTATTTCCATGTTCTCATGATAAAAGAGCTTCCGATTTCCATTTATTGTTCGACATTTTTGCAACAGCTTTATCGGCAGTCCAATGTCTAACATTATTAAAACAATCAGTCAAGGTTACTTCTGGACAAAGAGCAGAGGTTACAGTACACCCAGAAGCTAGTAAACATCAAATATTGGCCACAGTTTTACCACTTCTTTTTCATGAGTATCTCAATTTTCCTGCTGGGTCTGTAACTTGATCAATACGTTTATAAGTTAATCCACTTATAGGGTTAGTATAAGTATTTTTCCCATTATCTACTTCTTTAGATTCATTGGAATTAGTTGAATTTTTTGTATCTTTTTTTGTGGTATTTTCGTTGGATTCTTTTTTATCGGAATTATTTTCAGATTCTTTTTCACTATCCGAAGAATTTGAAGTTTCTTCTTTGTTAGAACCGTTAGAAATTTCTTCATTTCTCGGTTTTCTCTCACTTGCTCGTAAATTAGATCATTTGCTAATGGTGTATAATCATCATCAAGTAGCTCATGCAATTCATAGCCATTTTAAAGCTTTTCGATACCACTTATCCCAGAATTCGTCTTTTTTTTCGGTTTTTTCGCTTGTCTCTGTATTGTTTTCATCATTGTTTTTCTCTTTATTATTGTTATCTTTTTCTTTGTTATCATCTTTATTATCATCTTTTCACCATCAAAATAGTTTTTTTATTCATTTATATGCTAATGTTACTGCTCATATTCATGTTGCTGCAAATCATAGTGTACGCAATAAGTTTTTTCATCATTCTGTTTTTCGTTTTATTTTATCTTGGACATTATCTCGTTGTTCTCCGAGCCATTCTTTAGTTTTTGTAAGTATGTTTTTATTTTCTTTGGGTTCCTGATTGTAACTTTGCGTTAATATATTGGAAGAAGAATTTGTGATTGAATTATATAAAACGGTAATATCATTGAAACTGTTTAGAAGAGTTTCGGCTTCTTCTTTTTTCATTTTTGATGTATTATCTGTTTTAGATTCTAGTATTTTAATTTCTTCTTGAACTTTTTGTTTGGTCTCTTCTGCTTGTTTTCTTAGGATTTCAGCTTTATCTTTTTTTTCTATTTCAGAAAAAGAGATGTTGTTTTTTAATTCATTTAGTGATTGCTTGATTTCATTTACTTCTGTTTTAAGGTGTTCAATATTATTTTCCATGTTGTTTTTTAAGAAATAGAAAACCTAGTCTAAGTATACATATAATTATAAAAAAAGTCAAAAAAAGACAGACTTTTTTGAATTTTTTTAGTTTAGTTAATAATTTTATGATTATAATAAAAAAGATTGAATATTTTTTGTTTGGATGTGTTCCTTGAATAATTAGTTTGATTATTTATATTGATGTTTGTTTTATATTAATTTTTTTACATGCAATATCCAAAACATGTAGCGTTAATTCCTGATGGAAATAGAACTTGGGCAAAACAACTATGAAAGACTAGTTTGGAATGACATTTAGAAGGTTTTCAAAGATGTATTGAACTTGCTGTTCATATTTTTGAAGATACTTCTATTGAAGTGTTTACTTTATGGTGATTAAGTACGGAAAATTTAAAAAATAGAACTAAAATGGAATTAAATTATCTTTTTGATTTATATAAAAAGATTACTGAAAATTTGTATGATATGATGCGTAAAAATCATGTTAATTTTCGTGTAGCATGAGATAAATTTGGCTTACCGACTCATTTGGTAAATTTTTTAGAGGAAAAAGAATCTGAATTTAAATTTTTAGAAAGTTCGAAAACATTTATTTTAGCTGTGAATTATGGATGACAGGATGAAATCTTGAGGGCAATGAAAAAATTAAACGATTCTTGAGAAAAAATTAATAAAGAAAATTTAGAGAAATATATGGATTTTTGATGATTGCCAACAGTTGACTTGGTTATTAGGACTAAACAAAAATTAGCAAAAAGGTTGTCAGGATTTATGCTCCGACGAATTGGTTATGCTCAATTGTATTTCACTGACCTTTACTGTCCAGAGTTTACAGTTGATGAATTTGAAAAAGCGATTGAACGGCGAAATAGTAGTTTAGAAAGTCAAAATTTTGGGAAATAATGTATTAAGCTTTATATTCTTTAAAAGGTTTTTTATTTCAAATAAATCGATTGGCTGCGAATTTAGCACGTTTTACAAGACCAGGCATAACTTTTCAATTTCATGCGGCTGTTGTGGCGTGTTTGCTGATGAAATTAAATATTCCATCTTTGTTGTTCCAATGTGATGTGACGTATTCTTTAAGATTGTTTGTTGATTTTTTTGTTCATCATGATTGGCAAACTAGAGAATCAAGCATGCATTGAGTATACTTGTATCATTTTGAATCTAATATATCTTTCCATTCTTTTGCTCTTTTATCATAATAAGCTTTGGCATTCTTTTTTCATCGATCTTCTGTTACTTTTTCTCATTCTTTGAAAGGAACAGCTTTTTTTAATGGATTTCATGATTCATCTATATGTTTGTAAACCATACCAAATGGTCATGTAGGAAATTTTTCTCAAAATTGTTTTCCTGTTCTTGCGATAAGATTATTACCTTCCTTATGTTTCCCTTCCATTTTTAATAGTTGTTCAAACATTTCATTTGATATTTTATCTGGTTTTGTCGTTTCATTTTCTTTTGATTCTGTTATTTTTGTATTTAAACTTTCTTTATTTTGTGTATAAGTGTTTTCTGTTTGATTTTGTGTAGAGTTGTTTTCTATCTGTTTGTATTCATTTCATCATCAACTTAACTTTTTTCAAAGATAATATCCTCATCATCAAGCAGCACCTATTATTCATACCCATTTCAAAGTTTTTCAGTATCGTGTATCAAGAAATTTCTTATCTTTCTTTTTGTTAGATTCTGTATTTTCTTCTTTTTTTGGATCATCTAATTCTTTTTCTTTATCGCTATTATCTTTTTTTCGTCGTCAGAAAAATTTTTTAATGCTTTTATATACTAAAGCTATAGCTCATATTCATGTTGCTGCGAATCATGTTGTACGTAATAAGTTTTTCAATCATTCAGTTTTCCATTTTCCTTTGTCTCGAATATAATCCCGTTGATTCCCTATCCATTCTTTGCTCTTTGAAAAAATATTTTTATTTTCAATGTATGTTTGATTTGGGTTTTGTATTGATGTGTTTATAGGAGGATTAACGATATTGTTATATAAAATCATGCTGTCATTGAGACTAGACAAAAGTGTTTCAGCTTCTTCTTTCTTTTTCTTAGATTCTTCGTCTGTTTTTTTGTCTAGTATGTTAATTTCATTTTGAACTTTTTGTTTTGTTTTTTCTGCTTTGTTTTTTAATGTATCAGCTTGATTTTTCTTTTCAAATTCAGAAATAGAGATATTGTTTTTTAGTGCATTTAGTGAATTTTTTATTTCATCTACTTCTATTTTGAGTTGATTAATATTATTATTCATGTTTTTTTAAAATTATGTAAATATTATAGTATTGTTGTATTAATTGATAATTTTATTCAGGATCTTAAAAAATATTTCGATATCTTCTGGAGTATTGTATATGTATGTACTAACCCTAGCACTTCATCAAATATTTAGTGATTTATGTAAAGGATATGCACAATGTCATCATGTACGGATACATATATTATTTTTGCCAAAAATATCTCATATCTTATTAAAATTTTTTTCGTTACTTACAGTGAACGAAAATGTTCATATACGATTATTACTTTCGTAGCTTCATATTAAATTTATTTCATTTTTTCTTTTTTTGAATCACTCGCATAATTGTTTAATAAGTATTTTTTCATGTTCTTGAATTTTCTCTATTCATCATAGTTGTTCGATGGTTTCTAATGCTTTTAAAAGACTAACTGCTCAAACTATGTTAGGGGTTCAGGCTTCTCGTTTATCTGCATTGTTTTGTAGTGAAAAATCATCAATACTTACATCTTTTACGGTTCATCATCACAGGATGAGAGGATTCAAATTCTTAATCCATTCGTATTTTAGATACATCATTCAGAGTCATGTGCAGGCCATCATTTTATGTCCAGTCATGATTAGAGAATCACATTGAATTTGTTCAATATCAACTGGTATATGAGGAACTGATTGAGATCCATCAACAATGAAAAATACATCTTCTCAGATTTTGTTTCTAATTTTTTCTATTTCCATTATCTGTCATGTAACATTTGATACGTGAGATAATGATATGACTTTAACTTTTTTATCAAACTTTTTATCAAAATCTTTTCGGTCGATATTATAATTTTTGTCTTCATTTATAAATTCTATTTTAAATCAAAATATTTTGGACAAAGTTTGCCATGGTAATATATTTGAATGATGTTCTCGATTTCATAGCAAAACTTTATCTCATTTTCAGAGTCTTCAACTATTTACTAGTGCTTGTGCAAGTAAATTTATGCAATATGTAGAATTATAAGAATATATTATTTCACTTGGTTTACAGTTAATCAATTCAGCAAGTTTGCATTTTGACTGGTAGTATAATTCTTCAGATTTTTCGGATAGTGAGTATAATCCGCGATGAATATTTGCATAATCATTTTCTAAGAAATCTGAAATTCAATCTATTACAGTTTTGGGTTTTTGGGTCGATGCAGCATTATCTAGATAAACTAATTCTGGATGTCTGCTAAAAATAGGAAATAATTTTTTCCATTGATTGTCTTTTTTTCAAATTAGTTTTATCATTATTTTTGAGTTAGGTTATAGTATGTTGTAGTGTTTGGATCTTTTTCTAGGTAGTAAGAAACTTTATTAGCACGAATAGATCATTCAACTAAAGTTCAATTAGTAAGTATAAATGAAATACTTCAGACTTGTTCATCAGTTTCTATATTATATAGTTTTCCATATCGTACAAAACTGTTTGTACCTACATTATAACTATTTAGTTCTGATCTAGTTACTTTATATCTTTCGTCAAGAAGTTCTATGTAACCATCTGTAAATGCAGAATTGTTTAATGCGAGTATATCTACATAAACTTTTACATTTATTTTTCAGTCATCTCAAGTTGTTACTGTTTCTGAAAGTGTTTTTACTATTTCATCAGAGAGCTGAGTTGAATTCAAGTTGTTGTACATTGTAAGTCTAACTTTTAACCTGTATAAGTATGTGGCTACATCATATCTGGCGATTTCATCAGTAAATGAAACTGTATCTTGTGCTGATATAAGTCAGATTTCAATTGCTCTTTTGTAGTATTCAGTTCGCCGAGGATTTACGCTTTCGTCTAATTTCGCTCAGTCAAAGAGTCTGATTAGCATTGCTATAAATTCAGCTTTTGTTACTACTTGATCAGGAGAGAATTTATCATTGGATCCAGCCATTACTCCGTATTGACAAACTCTAGTGATGGAATCTTTAAATTCAGATTGAGGATCGACATCGCTAAATTCGCAATTTCATTGATTTCTTACAGTTGTTAAGTTTGTTGCTGTGGCAAATTTATCAAGCATTTTTGCAACTTGTGCACGAGTTATAGTTTGGTATGGCATGAATGATTCAGTTGTATTATAGGAAGTCATACCGTTATCATACATCCAATTTAATGATTCCATGAATTCAGAACTGTCAGTTAATGTTTCATTTCATGCAATTATAGCTAGGCTTACATTATTTCAACTTGTTCATGTGTTATCTCATGTACCAGAAACGATTTCATTAGAATCAGGATTGGAATTGTCTGAATTTGAATCAGATTCGTTTGAAATTTTTGATTCTTCCCATTTAGATTTTAGTTCTTCTATTTGTTTTAAATATGCATCATTATCTCATTCTAAGTTGTTCAAACGAGCTAAATATAACTTGTATTGCTCCTCGTCGATAATCATGCTTTTAAACCTGAATATTAATAGAGAAGCTTCTCGTCTAGAAACAGGTTGATCAAATTTTGCTAAATTGATTTCGTTTGTCATTGACAGTGCGAGTGCTTTAACATAGTATTCAATCCATCGGGGTTGCCCAGATTCATTAGACATTTTTCATTCGAAAATTCTCAAGAGAACAGCTAAAAGCTGACCTTTTGTTAAATTATCATGAGGCATATATTGATGAGTTTTATCGTTTCATCTGAATATTCATCGCCTACAAACGTTATAAATATGTTCAGATAGAGTTGGATCAAACATGTTTGTATCTACAAAACTACAATTGAATCATTTGTCTTCTTTAGGGAATCATAGAACACTGTAAAGTTGACCAATCATTTTCGCAGATTCTTCTCTTGTAAGCTTGTCATATGGACGGAATTCTTCAGCGTTATCATATTTTGTTAATCAATTTTTGTACATCCAGTATAAGGCTTTATCGAATTCATCTCATGTTAACAATTCTGCATTTATATTTTCTCATAATGTGCGGGTCGTTTCAGTTCATGTTGAAGTGGTTGATCAAGTATTTGTTTCAGTTCATGTTCAGACTACAGTTCATGTGTTTATTTCTCATGTTCATGTTGTATCTCACGAGTTAATTTCGCTTCATGTGTTAGTTTGACTGTTAGGAGATGTTATAGAAATAGTTAAAGTAGACCCAGAATTTACATCTCAGGATAAAGCTTTTTCAGCATTTTCTAATGTTATTTTGTTGTCTCATGATGTGAGATAAACTTTATTATCTTTTTCATCTATTTGAAGTTGATATTCAGCATTAATAAAATTTCATAATAAAATGATACTGAGCAGAGATATCGCTCCTAAAAAAATTGAAGATTTTTTCATGAAATTTTGAAAAATAAATAAAATTTAAATTTACTTGTTTATAGTAGAGATATTGTTATTTTTTTCAAAAGATTTTATATTTATTTTTGTATACATTTTGAATATTATTTTATATAATATTGACTATCATTAATATGAACTATTTGTTATAAAATCTTGTTTTTTGTTGTTTTTTTCGTTTATAACATTATATATTGATTCGTGTAAATTTTTTAGCAAATGAGTCTTTTTGTGTACTGATGGGGGATCAAACGGTGAAAAGAAACCATTTTTTAACATGATTGTTGTTGGTGTTGCCGACTGTATTGTTTTTTGTAATACTTTGGTGGCTAATTTCACTTATACTAAGGCGAGTTTGAAGAATTGTAGAATTGTTCCCTGATGCTATGATGGATAAATTATGATTACCTGAAATTGTGGTACATTTTTTATGATTTTTGGTTTTATGTGGTTTAATCTGGTTGTTATGATTTGTTATGAATCAGTGACGTGTGTGAGAGAGGGTGAAGGCTTTTTTAGATCCGTTGATTGAAAAAGTTCCTTTGTTAAGTTCTTTAACTAAGATTACAAATCAAGCTGCGAATACTTTACAAAATACAAATTCATTTAAAAAAGTCGTTCTCACAAGGTTCCCAACAGAAAAAACATGGTCTGTTTGATTTTTGACATGAGAAGAATTAGACAGTTTTGAAAGTGCTATATGAGAAACAAATTTGGTTTCTGTGTTTATACCAACAACACCAAATCCAGCAAATGGGTATTTAGTTATGTTGAATCCTAGAGATTTTGTGGAGACTGATGTTCCTGTTTCTGATGCGATATCTTTTGTAATTTCTATGGGTACGGTGTGAGCAACGAGTAAAATATTGAAAAAGAATACAAAAAAATCAAATTTTTAAATTTTGATTTATTTTCTATGTTGATAGCAGTCGATAAACCTATATGAATAAGTAGTTTTGACGTAATTCGTGTTTTAAAAAGAGAATTATGAGAAAAAAAAATCTGACATAGTTGAACGTTAGATCCTTTGGCATCATGATTGATGTTAATTGGAACTTGAGATGATACTAAAAAATTGAATAATTTAATTTGATTAGATAAATCGTATGAAACCGTAATAGATTTTTCCAAAAATTCTGATACGTGGGATATGTGATATCGAGATTATTATGAGGAGATAAATGTGGAATGAAAAGAAATTCCATTAGAAGAAATTAAATCAAAATTAGATTTGATTATCCCAGAATATGAATTACCTCTCACTCCGTTTAGTGCAAAGAAAAAAGATTGAAAAAAACTTTACGATTTGGCTAGAAAATGAGAACAAATAGTTGAGAATAGATTGATGAAAACGTATTGATATGAAGTTTTGGATTATAACTTTCCTGAGTTGAGATTAAGATTAGATGTAGGGTCATGAACTTATATTAGATCAATTTGACATCGACTTTGAGAACAGTTTTGACTTGGATGAATTCTTACAATGCTTAGGAGAATTAGAGTAGGAGAGTATGAATTATCAAAAATTGATTTAGATAAAGAATGAACATTTTTCAGAAAGGAGTGAGATGATATAAGTTTTAAATATTGAATTATTTGATAATCAGATTTTTTATCGTTTTGAAATGTGAAAATGCAGCAAGTATTGTTTATATGATGATGAAATGCTTATCCTAGTCGTGAAGCTTTTCAAGAAGAGCTGAAAAAACGGGATTATAACCCATTTGAAGTAAAGAAAAAATGGAAAAATAGTTTACAAAAAGAGCTGTGAGAAAATTATCAGGTAGCTATTTTGGATATGCCTAACAAAAATATTGCATTGTATAAAGAATGGAAAATGCAGTTTGAAAAAACTTTTGAATATCTAAATGAAGATCAGATTATTATTGCTCATTCTTTATGAACTATATTTATTCTGAAATATTTAACTGAAAACTGATTCCCAAAAAAGATTAAACAATTACATTTAGTATCAGCTTTAATTGATAATAAGGATTTACCACCAGAAGAATCATATATTTGAGATTTTGATTTTGATATTCAAAAGATTTCAGAAATTCAAAACATTTGTGATAAAATATTTTTGTATCATTCAAAAGATGATTTTTGTGTACCATTTTCTCAGTGAGAAAGATTGCACGAATTTTTACCTAATGCAAAATTTGAAGTTTTTGAGGATAGAGGTCATATGTTAATAGAAGAATTTCCAGAATTGATTGAAAATATTAAAAGTTTTAATTAAAATAAAATTATGTTATTTCAGATTAAATCAAAACCAGAAGATTTCATTGTAGAAGAAGTTTTGTGAGAATGAGTTCCATCATGAAAATGAGATTTTTTATATGTTTTTTTTGAAAAAGAAAATCTGACTACTATGGATATTGTGGATGATTTGACAAAGAATTTTCATCTACAGCGTGATGAAATTGGAATAGCATGACTCAAAGATAAAGCGTGAATAACTAGACAATGGATTTCTATTTCACAGCGTTCTTTAAATAGAATATGATGAGAAGATTTATTTATTCAAACTTTATGAAAAAAAGTCAAAATTTTAGAAAAATCTTATAATGAATCTTGACTAAAAGTAGCTAGTAATTTGTGAAACAAATTTGAAATTCGTTTACGTGCAAGACAAAATATTTCAAAAGAGATAAAAAATCAGATTGAAAATAGTGTGCAAAAAATAATTGATAAATGATTCCCAAATTGCTTTGGGATGCAGAGATTTGGGAAGTGAAAGAAAAATTTTTATGAAGCAAAAGACCGTTTGAAACAGTTGGCTCAAGAATTTAATGAAAAATGAAAATTGAAAGAATCAGATCTGCCTTATCATTTGAGGTTTCTTCTGCAGGCTTATCCAAGTATGTATTTTAATGAGTATGTGCTAAATCGCTGGGAGAAGTGACTTTTTTTGTTGCAGTGAGATATCTTGGTAGATAGATTTAATTCTAATTGAGTGAAAACGGCTGTTTATGATTCTCAGAAGATTTATCCATTTGATTACCAAAAATTAAAAAAAGAAAAAGCTGATTTGAACTTTTTTGAACCTGATGTTTCAGATGAATGTGGAGATTTTGATACGAATAAACGATTTCCAACTGGACCAATGCTTGGATGGAATTTGTTATTACCATCCGAATGAACCAAAGCACGTATTCGTGATAATCAATTGTTAAAATTGGCCGAATTTGATGAGTGAATGCAACAGGTTTGTAAAATATATAATTTACGGTGAGTGAGGAGAGTGTTGTTTATCAAAGTTCTAGATTTAAAATTTGAATGGGATAATGATGATATTAAATTGCAGTTCTCCCTACCTACTTGAAGTTATGCTACGACTTTGGTATCATTTATTTTAAAGTGAATTGATTATTTAACTTTAAAAGATAATTCTTTGTTAATTCCAAGAATTTCTGAAAAATAGATTTTTATTTATTATTATATTATATGGAATTTCTTATTCGTAACTTATATACATATAGTGAAGTAAAAGATTCTGAATGATTGATTATTTTTGTGCATTGATTGACGAGTAGTCAGGATGAAGAAATGTTTGTTCAATGAGAAGAATTTTTTAATGAAAAATGATTCTCGACGTTAAGATTTAATCTCTATTGAGATTTGCTAGAAGAGAGAAAATTGAATGAGGTATGTTTGCATGATAATATTGATGATGTAAATTCTGTCTTAAAATTTTGAAAAGAGCTTAGATATAAATCGATATTTTTGGTATGACATAGTTATGGGTGAATCGCTAATTTATTTGCAGATCTTTCAAATGTGACATGATTATTAATGTGGGATTCTTCGATAGGTTGAGAGCAATTACTTAGTGATGTTTTTTTAGATGAAAATTGAAAATATTACATCGATTGGTGAGATGGATATAAGCATTATATTGGTGAAAAGTTATATGAAGATTTTCAGATTCCATCGGAAGAATTTTTAGAAAAAATATCTGAAATAAATATTCCGGTGAAAATAATTTGAGCAGAATTTTGACTTGCGGAAGTTGCTAGAAGATATTATGAATATGCTAATAATCCCAAAGAATTAAATGTTGTTTCGTGAGCTGATCATCGTTTTCTGGGTTGATGAATGGAAGAATTATTTGATGAAAGCCTTAAATGGATTAATAGGATTTCTAAAAAATAAAAAAAACGGAAGGCAATCCTTCCGTTCATGACCAACCCGAAAGGCGATCCATTATATGGATCGATATCTCAATCCTATAATATACAGGATGGAGCAATAGATCCATAGTAAAATCAATTCGGGCTGGTCTAAACTCATCCCGGTCTAATGGGTAGTATACCGAGATGAAAATAGGATGAATACATCCTTGAGGTAAGCAACCTAGTATAAGGGAATACTGTGTGGGTAGAACCTTACGGTAAGTAACTTATCTCGTGTATATTATAGACCAAAATGTGAAAAATTGCAAATTTTTGGAACATTTTATCTTGTAAACAGGTTGACATTTTTATTTAAATGTGTCTAAATTGTAAAGAAACATAAAAAGTCAGTAATTTTTTGCTTTTTATGTGGTATTTAGGTATAATGTAGTATCTACTTTAATTGTTAAAAAGTAGGGCATAATGTCTTGAAATACTGAAAAATATATACAATCAGATCTTAAGTTTTCTTCGTCAAAACTATATTTTCAGCATCAGAATCAGATTCTTCAAAAAATTTGATTTATTTCTCCTATGTCAGTAGATGTACATTTTAAATATACATTTCAAGAAGTTCATGAGGTTTATTTTATTGAATGATGAGAATTTGAATGAATAACAGTTGATCATGACGTGCATGAGCAATGAATAATTTATAAGATTTGATTTTTAAACCCTAAATTTAAAAATGTTGAAAACATTTCTTTGGATATGAAAAAAAATTATTTGGATAATCCTTCAGTCTGGTCGTTGATAAGATGATTAATTATATGGTTATTTGTTCTTGGAATATTCTCACGGGTTTGAAGCAAATGGCAGTTTGGAAAAGTTTTATTATGGATTAATATTATTTGAGCTCTCGTATTGCTTGTATTTTATGGTGTAAAGATAAGTAAAGTATTTTATAAAAAACTGAATATAAAAAGTGTTAATTATTGATGATTTACGTTAAATTATTCAAATCATTCGGATGCGTTAATGGTTTCGCCTGAAATGATTAAAATTTTGGATAAATTGCGTAAGGATTTTTGGATAACTAATTTTTGTTATACGGGGAATTGTATATATTTATTACAAGATCTTCATGACCATAACTGACAAAGATTAACATCTTCTTCAAAATTGTATTCAGAACAGGAAAAAGCGAGTTTACAACAAAAAACCTTGGAATATATTCGTAATACAGAATTTTTATCTTTTTTTACTTTATGCTAAATGGTTGAGCCCCTTATAAAAGATGATAAAAATAATATTGCTGGTAACTCTAAATTGTCTTGAAATTCGGGAGGGTTTGCTCAATTTTTTGCAAATTCTTTTGCAAAAATTTTAGGGAAGAAAAAATTTAAAAAGTCAGTAATTCAGAAACATGATGATCAAATAGTGTCAGTTGTTCAGGAAGTTTATCATTCTCCAGATAAGCGTAAGGATGAAGTTTGAGATTGGATATTAGATAAAGAAACCAATTTTTTGGTACATGCAGCCTATAAGCATTGTAGAGAAAATGTTGTTTTAGTGTGTTATAGGTGAACTGATTTTAAGGATATGAAAGATGTATTAAGTGATGTGCAGATTGTATTATGAGTGAATTGAATTGATAGTCGTGTACAGGATTCTTTGGATTTTTTTGATGAAATTCAGATGAAATATCCTGACGCTAAGAAATGGGTTTGTGGTCATTCACTTTGATGAACTATATCTTATATTGTGACAAGACATAGAAATCCGGAACGTTGTATAGTATTTAATCCATGATCTAGCCCAACTAAAAGTTTTATCTGAATGATGAAAGATACATTATTCAAGAAAGAGCGAACTAGATGTATAACAACGTATAAAATATGGTGAGATGTGGTTTCAACATTGAGTTTTATATGAAATGTAGAAAATTTTACTGTCAAATCGGCAAGTCCATTGACGTTACATACGATAGATAGTTTCCCAGAATTATTTGAGGAAATGAAAAAAGAATGTTAATAATCTATATTAAATGTATTTAAGAAGGTTTATTTTATTGAAGATTAAGATATTCCGATTATAGAAGTGAGAGTTTTCATTATTGCATAAGAAAATATAACGATTATTATTCAAATAATGGCATTTTTAATTGTGCTAGATTTTGTTTGTAATCAATTAAATACACTAAGCATGTATGTATATCACGCATACATTATAAATCAAAATCACACAACTAATCATAATTGACTCAAAAACTGTACGATGAATACTAAATAGTTCATGATAGTATCCCAATTCATAATTCCAGTAGTAATCTGTTGTGATGTACTAAAATCTCATGAAGACGCAATTTCATTGTATTTTTTCCAAACCTCTCATCAGCTTTGTCATATTGATGTGATGGCTTCATGGTTTGAATCAATTTCTTTTTTCGTTAATTCAGGCATAATGTTAAATCAGTCTACTTTTAAATCGTTGTTTTGAGCATAGATGTTGTGGGGAATTACTATTATATTAAAAATGATAAATGAGATAATTATTCAGATTTTTGTAATATTTTTTAGTAGATTTTTTTTATTCATTTTATTGATGTGATTTAATATATAAAATTTATTATTTAGTGCATTGGCGTTGTAAACCAGGTACGGCTCTGATTACATCAAGTCGTCTATTTTTTGAATTTTTTAGAAGAGTTTGAAATTTTTCTTGTCTTTCGTATAGATAGGATTTATATCATTCAATATAGTTTGATAAAAATAAATTTGAAGATCTTTGTTCAATTAGTGAAACGTATGAACTTTCTCATTTTATTTGATTTTTGACTATTTCATCACAAGATCCCCTTGACAATCTGTTGATAGTCCTTCCTCTATCTTCTGAGTCTGTTCATATGTTTAACAAGGCATAAAAGTATTCGCTTAGAGCACAAGCATTGATATATCTATCATACAGTGTCCGTCAACTATAATTTTTAATTGCATTAGCTATATTTTCAGATTCTTTATTTTTTCAATTTCAATTAACGTAGTTTAAGAGATATTTATCATCATTGTTTGATGTTAAAAATACGTCATTAACATTTTGTGAAATATCATATCCTAAATCTGAAGAACTTTGTGTTCGTAATTTTTTGAATTTATCTATAATGATTTGAGGATTTGATCATTTAGTGGATGAGGCTTGATTGGTAATAAAACTCCTCCGTTCGGTTCATTTGTCATCTAATGTCATATTTGTTTTTGTATAGATGTTTGTATCGCCACTTAATCAGTTTAGTCTCCTCATTATTACGTCGAATATGTGGTCAAACAAATATGGACTATCTAAAGCGTTATCGTTAAAAAATCCTTCATCTTTTTTACAAATTTGGTCTGTTTGTTTTAGTCATCATTTTTCATTTTCACAGCAGTATTTTTTTAAATTTAATATGGCTGTATTTAGATCATCTTTGGTGATAATTTTCTTTTGTTCATCAATCGTTATGAAATTTGTTAGTGTATAAGAAGAAGTCTCCCGGCGGTCATTTACTATGGGAAATCATTCATTGTATAACCATTCTCCGAATTTTCAACAGTCTGAATTGTCGGCTAATGATACGCCAAAAATAGAACAAGCTAATATAATTGGAATAATTAATATTTTGTTTAAATTTTTCATTAAAAAGAAATTGTATAAATCTTTGTTCCTAATTATAATACATTTTGTAAAATTTTGCAACTTTTTTTGTACGAAAATTTATTTTTGAGAATTATTTTATAAAAACTTGAAATTGTGCGTTCAAACAGTATCATTCTTTTCGGATTTTTATTTTGTTTATTGAATTAATGAAATATCATTCACAATTGATTAGGAAGTATATTGATATTAATGATACTCCAGAAAATATCGCTAACAACTTGATTCTCAAGACAGTAGAAATCGAGGAAGTGATTCAGCGTAAGATAGATAAGCGTATAGTGATTTGAAAAGTTATTTCTGCGGTAGATCATCCTGATTCTGACCATATGAGTGTTTGTCAGGTAGATTGTTGATCTAAATGACAATTTCAAATAGTTTGCTGAGCTTCTAATGTTCAATGAGCAAAATATGTTGCAGTTGCTCTAGAATGAACTGTTTTTGAAAAAGCATGAATAACAATAGCTCGTAGAAAGTTACGTTGAGTAGATTCAAATTGAATGATATGTTCAAAGAACGAATTGTGAATAAATGAGGATACAGATAAATTTTGGATTTGGGAATTGGAGAAGGATTTGGAAGTTTCAGACGAAGATTTGGGAACTCCATTGACTGATAAATTTGAGTGGCTAGATAGCTATGTTCTTGATATAGATAATAAATGACTGACAAATCGTCCTGATTTGACTGGACATTTCGGAGTAGCTTGGGAATTCAATTCAATGTACAAACCACAATGAAAAATTTGATTTAGTGCATTGCCAAAATATCAACAAGATTTCGAAACTACAAATATGCTAGATTTACTCGAACATGGAGAAAAGAAAGGAAAGAAATCTGTAATCTGTGAGACTGAATGACTTAATAACTATATATTACTCGAACTCAATAATGTACAGGTGAAAGATTCAGATTTTTATATGCGTTTGCAGAATGCAGATTTAGGAAATGGAAGTGTGAATAATTGGGTAGATTTCTCTAATATTTTTATGAATATTTCATGAAATCCAGTTCATTTCTTCGATGCTGATAAAATCGAGTGAAATATTCATGTTCGTGATGCTCATGAATGAGAAAAATTTGTAGATTTGTTTGAAAAAGAGCATACTCTTACACCTCAGGATATTGTAATTGCTGATGATAAAAAGGCTCTTTGTCTATGATGAGTAATGTGAGGACTTAATAGCTGAGTAACATCAGAGACTAAAAATATCTTAGTAGAAATCGCAAACTTTGATCCTGTAAGAGTTCGTAAAACTGGAGTTAGACTATGATTGCGTTCAGATTCTGAGCTTAGAAATGAGAAACATATTGCTCCTACATATTCATTATATGCATTGTTGTTATTCCTTGATGAATTGAAATTTTATGCGAAAGATTTGGGAAATTATGAAATCGGAGGAGTAAGTTCATATGTTAAACCTGGACTTCATCCAGTCCAACCAACTACAATTACAGTGGATTGGAATGAGATGAATCAATTCATATTTGGAAAAGATGATAAAAAACCTGACTTCCAAGAAAGGGCTTCTGAAATTCTTAGAAACTTGTGATTCAAGGTAGAATGAAATCAGGTAACTGTTCCATTATGGAGAGGACCAGACGATATTACTATTCCTGCCGATATAGCTGAGGAAGTGGCTAGAATTCGAGGTTATGAAGAAATTAAATTAACAGCACCACTTACTCAAATTCAAAGTCAGAGTTTTATTTGAAATACTGAAGTAATTCGTATAATAGAAGAAACTTTGGTGGAAAAATGTCGCTTCGACCAGTGAGAAAATTATCCATGGGTGAGCGAAAAAATGGTGCAACCATTTGGAAAAACGAGAGAAGATTTTATCACTTTGACTAATCCAGTAAATCCTGAATGTCCATTACTTCGTGATACATTTTTGTATCAATTCTTACAGGTGGCTTCAAAAAATTCAAAATTCTTTGATACAATCCGTTATTTCGATACTGGAAAAGTATGGACAAAGAATGAACCAAATAATGAAGTTTCTCCAGAATTTGCTGCTGCACATTTGGATGAGCAATTACATGCTGCATTCTTTATGTACAAAAAATCTATCAATTCATGGAATGAAGATACATTATTGGAGGCTAAATCAGTAATTGATGAGATTATGCACGATTATGAGCTGAATGGAAAGATTACTTATGAAGTTACAGACTTACCATATTTTCATCCAAAGAAACAAGGTAAAATCTTATTCAATAAGCAAGAAATCTGAGTAATCTGAACTATTCATCCAACGATTTTGAAAGCTAATAAATTGCCAGAAAATGCAAACTTAACATTTGTAGAAATATCACTTGAAGCTATCAAAGCTCTGAGAGCTGAAGCCACAGAAAAAACATATATTTATGAAACTATGCAGGATCAGATTTTATGGAGAGATTTGAGTTTCGTAATAGATGAAAAATCTGATTTTTCTAAAGTTTTGTCAGCACTTCGTAAGATAGAGGAGGTGAAAGATATTCGTGTATTTGATGTTTATCAGTGAGAGAATTTGCCAGCAGGTAAAAAGTCGATTTCATTACAGATAAAGATTATGGGAGATGGAAATATGACGAGTGAGCAGATAGGAGCTATAATGCAGAAAGCTATTGATGCTGCGACTAAGGTTGGAGCTGAATTGAGAGGGTAATTAAATTAATTCATATTTTATGATATAGATTTAAATGGAAAGTAAGAAAAAGTCATTGGAAGAAGTAATAAAAGATTATGTAAATTCTGTAAAGGAGCCTGTTTTGTTGTGATGTTGTAAGGAGATTAATACAGGTCAGCTTATAGCTTTTAATAAAGTTTTAAGAAATAAAAAATTTAAAAAACTGAACTTAATTTTGCAAACTCCTTGATGAGATCCATCTATTGCATATAAAATAATAAGATTGCTTAGAAATAAATGTGAGACATTGCATATTTACATACCACGATATGCTAAAAGTGCAGGTACTTTAATATGTCTTTGAGCCAATAAAATATATTTATCATCAATTGGTGAATTATGACCTCTTGATGTTCAGTTACAAATAAAAAAATGACAACAAGTTGAATACAAATCAGCTCTTGAAGAATTTCAGTCATTGGAGCAAATAAAGGAAAGTAATGTTAAAGTTTTGGATAGTGTTATTCAAGTATTATTAAGTAGGTTAGCTAATGGAGTACCTATTGATAATTTATTATCGGCAGCTAATGAGCATGTTGCAGTAACATCATGAAAATTATATAATTCAGTAGATGCTAAAAAATTGTGAGAGTATTCTAGAGCTTTAAATATATGATTTTTGTATTGAACTAAGATATTGATAACTTGGTGATGAAAAACATCTGATGAGGCAAATAAAATTATGAATACATTGGTTTATGCATATCCTACACATTGATTTGTTATAGACCATGTAGACTGAAATTCATTTAACTTACCAATAGAATATGATGATAAAAACAGTTTTATAGAAGACTTATCAGAACTGTTTATTGAACAAAGTGTTCAAAATTTTGACAAAATAGAGCTTTATGAATATAATTAGATGTTTAGGATTATTAATAATTGATGAATATTGGTACTACCTGATATATAAATATAAAGGGAATTATTACAGAATCAAATTGAACTGTAAACAATTTTTTTAGATGAGCAAATTTAGATAACAATTATTCCAAAAGAAATAGTGAAAATAAGACTAAAAATGTAAGATCGTCAAATAAGTCAAAAGTTAAAAAGAAATAACAAAAAGCTGTCCGTAAGGGTAGCTTTTTAGGTATCGAATAATGTTTTATTTGGATTTATTTTAGGCATAAATTTTTTAAAAGAATCTGGAAGTTTTGTGTTTTCTAAGCTTTTTTGACTGAAAAGAAATCTTCAATCGCAAAGAAATCATAATTCATCCCGATTAACTTTATTTAATTCATCACATGCTTCACTAATATCTATATCTTGATTAATCGGAAATATTGCTAAAATAGATCAATCATAGCAATTACAATTATTTGTGAAAAAAGGTTTACTATTACGAGTTTTTCAATTAACATATATTCTTTTTTTATTTGATTCATAAAATCACCTTCACCAAGTCCACCGATTAGTTTCGTTGAATTTTTTTATTTTACGGTTTATTAAAATATCTTTAAATTGTTCTAAATAAGGGTGATATTTATTATATAACATTTTTTTAGTAATTCATTTTTTGGCGGTAAAACTTCATACAAATTCCATATAAGGAATATCATTATATTTTTTAATTATATCATCAGTTATAATAAAAATTGGGTCTGCTCAGCTAACAGCTCAAACTTTTATAAAAAAGATGTCAGAAAAATTTATATTATATTCGTTATTAGTAAACATCAATTGTCAGTTCGAAAACAAGAATCTCTGATGTAAGTTTGTTTGTCTAGAAAAATTTCATTTTTCAAATCTCCAGATAATGGTATTAGGAGAGAATTCTCAGAAAATCTTTTGGTCTCACATATCAATAATGTCAGTAATTGTTCATGAATCATAAATAAATTTATTTAAATTTATACTAGATGTAGCTTTTAAGAAATCCCTTGGAGTAATGAAAATTAGTTCTCAATGCTCTGTTAAATGGTTAATACATTTATGTATAAAAAATAGGTAAAGATTAGACCTTTTATCAAATATTGTCATATCAAGTTTGTCTTTTGTTTCCTCATTAATATCTTGAAATCTAACATAAGGAGGATTTCAAATTATAGTATCAAATTTATTTGAAATATCATAATCAAAAAAATCCATATTTAAGATATTAGCATTATCTTTTTTTGCTATTTCATACATTCTTATATCAAATTCTATTCAAATAGCAGATTTAAGGTTTTTTGTAAAAGCTCAATCTCAACATGACGGTTCTAATATTTTTCAATTATTTTTTATTAAACCTATCATTTCATCAACTATAAATACAGGAGTAAAAACCTGTCATAAATTGATAACATCTTTATCTAACATATTCATGAAATAATTTATCAAACAATAAAAAGACACTCGCTCTTTTTTGAATCGAGTCTCAAAAAGTAGTTAATATGAATGCTTTAATTTCAGAAAAATCTCTAACTATAAACCTTCTATTATTATTTCGCTGACATTGGAAAGGTAGATTATTTCAATTAGGGACTAATGATTCAAGTCATTTCAATGAAGTTAAAATAATATCAGATAGATTCTTTTTATTGATTACTAAAAAATAATAATCTGCACTATTATCTTGTAAGTCTTGCTTTAATTTCGTTAAGAAATTTTCTCGAGAAGTTTCATTTGGGAAATTTGGTAATTTTCATGTGAGTGCATAATAAATTCACAATTTACAATTTAAATTATCATTATGTGTCGTATCTGAAACTTTTATATTAACTGGATAAAAACGATTTCATGATTGTATAGCAAAGTCGTATCGTTCTCTATCCCTAGGGAGTAGAATATTGAAATTTTTCGATAATATATTTGTGATTTCTCATTCATTTATTGCTGAATCGATTCTTCAGTCACTTGAAGTATGAGATAATGTAAAGTCATAATTTGATAAAAAATTCCTAATATTAAGTAATTCCTGCGGTAAATTTGCCATTAAAATTAAAAATTATGGTGTAAAGCACCACAAATTTCGGAATCAAAAAAATGACACCATAATTCGTGGTGCTTACGAATAACAAGGACTATTTTGACAATAACCATATCATTCCCAACGAACTATGATGTCGTTTTATATGGCTATATGTCAATGATAGTCCAAAAATAATAGTAGTCCTTTGACTGCTATTCGTAAGCAATTCTTTTGTTATTTAAATCAGAAATTATTTCAAGATATATTTTTAAAATTCAGTCTTTTCTTTTTACTCAAAAAAATAATTTGTTTTTTTGAAATAATTTTATAATTATTAAATCAGATTTATTTTTTTAATTATCATTAATTATGGAATTTGAACAAGTAATTAAAGGTAGATTTTCTGCTAGAAAATACACAACTCAATCTATCGAACCAGAGAAATTAAATGTAGTTTTGGAAGCATGAAGACTCGCTCCAACCGCTAAAAATATTCAACCTATCAAAATTTATGTAGTGAAATCAGAGGAATGATTGGCTAAAATTGATAAGGCTAGTCGCTGTAGATATTGAGCTTCTACAGTTTTGTTGGTGTGTGGAGATAAAGAGGCAGCTTTTGAGAGAAATGGTCATTCGACTTATGAAGTAGATGCAAGTATAGTCGCTACTCATATGATGCTCGAAGCTACGAATCAGTGATTGGGAAATATTTGGATAGATCTTTTTGATAGAGATGTGATTAGAGAGGAGTTTGATATTCCTGAGAATTTAGTGCCAGTTTGCCTTTTGCCTATGGGTTATCAGACTGAAGATTGTCCAGTAAGTCCATTACATTATGCAAGAAAAAATCTGAACGAAATTGTAGAAGAGAGGTAATTGGAGATAAAATCTTATTTTTAATTTATTAATCAATAAAATATGGAAGAAGTATTAACTTTTTTGAGAGATTGTGGAACTTATTATCTAGCTACGGTTGAATGAGATCAGCCTAGGGTTAGACCATTTGGAACTATAAATGTTTTTGAAGGGAAACTGTATATTCAAACGGGTAAATCGAAAAATGTTTCTAGACAGATTCAGGCGAATAATAAGGTAGAAATATGTTGATTTAACGATTGAAAATGGATTAGAGTATCAGGGAAACTAGTTAGAGATGAACGTGTAGAAGCAAAAAAATCAATGTTGGATAGATATCCTGAACTTAGAGGTATGTATGATGAAAATGATCATAATACAGAGGTTTTGTATTTTCAGAATGCTACAGCAACTATCTATTCATTTACTGATGAGCCTAGAGAAATTAAATTGGATTAGAAATTAAAAAATATTAAAAAACTGGTCGTAAAGACCAGTTTTTTATGATTTAATAAACTATTTTACAAGTCCTTTGAATTCAGAACCAGCTTTGAAAGTTACAACGTTCATAGCAGGAATCTTAATCTTCTCTTTTGGATTTTGAGGATTAACTCCAGTTCTAGCAGCTCTCTTAGATTTCTTGAAAGTTCCGAATCCTTGAATTCTAACTTCTCCTTCTTTTTTAACTCCTTTCATTACAGTTTCGATGAAAGCGTTAACTAATTCACCAGCCATTCTCTTAGATACTCCTAATTCTGCAGCTAGTTTTTCGATTAATGCAGTTTTTGTCATTTTTAATAAATTGTTATAAGATAAAAAATTATAACGATGTTATGCTACAATTATTAGAACAAAATGCAAGAGAAAATAAATTTGATTTTATTCACTGTATAAGAGCTTTTTAAGTCTTTTTGGAGTTCTGAAATATATGATATGTAATATTCACATAAATATTGCAGCTATTACACTTGTTCGTATTCATAGTTTCATTAATTTTATATCATAATTATGTCATCAAATCATTCATATAACTATTCATGCAACAAAACATACTAGAACAATTACACATATAATTGCTCAAATAATTCTGATTTTTTTGTTCTTAACGTGGAGTATTTTATGTTTTTTCTTCATGTGGATTGTTGTATAGATAAATTAATTTATATATTTTTATAAGTATTGTAATTTCAAGAGAAAATACTATGAATGAGTTATGTATTTATATATTAATATGTTATTATGAGTGTTGTAAACTTTATTATGGAATTTATTGTTGAATATTTGATTGTGCTGTTCGTGTATACAATAGTATCATATTTACAGAAAAAGTTCTCAAAGAAAAGTAAGTGAAAGTTCTCTATTTGAGGGACTATTAAAGAGGCATGGCCTATATGTTTAGTAATTGCTCTAGTTATTGTTATAACTAATCATGTTATTTAATTCTTAAAATATTATATAAATGAAAAAAACTTTATTAATTTGCTTAACCTTTATTTTATGAGGAGTGTTGTCTGGTTGTGATTTTTTCAAGATTTGGGATTGAGATGGGATGGAAAGAGAAATTAAATATCCAATAGCAGAGCAGGAATGTATAGATAATGATGGACAAATTTCCACAGATGATGACTGAAATCAAATTTGTATTTTATCTGATGATGAATTTTGTTATTTAGAAGATATGGAAGATTGATGATGTGATTTATTATATCCTGGATGATGAGAACGAATTACGGTAGTGACGGATATGTGTGAAGAAGAGTGATGAAGCGTACAACAGTGGAATGAATGATGAGATATACAGGATGTTTGTTTCTATCCAGATGAGTCATTTTGTTATCTTGGAAATTTAGCAGCAGGGGATTGTCATAAATGAGATATGAAATATGAAGATGATATAGTTGAAGAATTAGCTAGATGTGATACACAGTGAGAAAATATAGTTTGCTGAAAAGATGGAAATACGTATTTTAATAAATGTTATTTAGATTTTGCTTGAGTAGAAGAGGAAACTGAACTAGCTGAAGTTGTGGATTGAGAATGTTTTTTTGGATAGTGATGATGATTTTATAGTTGAAAATTAAGGCTTTTTTACTAAATATAAATCAGTTTTTTATTTTATTATTTTTTTTGTGATGAAGAAAACTTGACTATTAATCACAACTTTGTGTTTGTGTGCTTTAACTTTGACATGATGTAACAGTAATTGTAACTGTGAAAATGAAGAAAAAGAAGTAGATGTTAGATTACAGCAAGCTATGGATTTCTGTTTAGAGCATTGAGGAACTCATTCATTAGTTCACTCTCAAACTGCTGTTTATGGAGAATGTACATTTCCTAGTGGAGTAGGATGTGAAGATGATATGGTTTTGAATGGAGAGTGTAATTATGAAGCAGATACTAGTAGCATTGATACTGAAGAAAAACGTTTAGCTGGTTGTGAAGAAAGTGCACAATGATGGATAAAAGATTATGTAGAATGAGCAGAAAATGTGACAATTAAATGGGGAGAAGAGTCTGAAGGATGAGCTAGTTTCGTTAGAAATGGAGTTATTACATATAGAAAAAATAGAATTTGATATGCAATTAGTGCTGAATGTGTTGCGGATTTTGTTGATTGAAGTCTGTGAGTGACTTATGGAGATGAAGTAGCTGAAGATGAGTTTAGAGAATAAAATGTATAAGAATCTACTGAAAAATAGTAAAAAAAGAGATAGATAGAGAAGTTGTAGAATAATTTAGTAAAATTTTTTAAAAGGAGACGTTAGGCTCCTTTTTTAATGATTTTTAAAGTCAAAATTTTCTGCTAGACTTGAATAAGTATATTTATATAATTAATTGTTGTTTAATAAAAATTATGTTATGAAACTAGTAGTTTGACTTGGGAACCCATGACAATCATATAAGGCTACTCGCCACAATATTTGAGCAGAAATGCTTGAAAAATTTTTGGATTGGGAAAAACTCTGAAAACTAAAATATGATAATAAATGGAAAGCTGAAATCTTAGTTTCAGATGATTTTGAAGACAAAGTAATTTTTTGTTTCCCTCAAACATTTATGAATCTTAGCTGAGAATCAGTATGACCATTAGTTAAATTTTACAAGATTAAACCTGAAAATATTTTAGTTCTTCATGATGAGATAGATTTCGTAGTATGAAGAGTGGCTTTGAAAAAATGATGAAGTTCTGCATGACATAATGGATTAAAAAACATAATAGAAAAATTATGAACAAAAGATTTTAATCGTATTAGAATTGGAGTAGGTAGACCTGCTATTTCAAATATGGTTGTGGATTATGTTCTTTCAAAATTCAAACCAAATGAAAAGGATTTAATAAATGAAGTAGAAGATCAGATTTTTGATTTAATTTCTGAGTTTATAAATGAAAAGTAATTTGAAAAATTTTTTATTAATTAATTATAAAAAGAAATGCATGAATCATGTGATGTTCCTAGAGAAGAGGAATTAAAAAAAGATGTGAGTGAGGCTGAATTAAAAGCGTCTATAGATTCAACAACATCAAAACATTATTCTCATGATGATTGGTTAAAAGCACTTCATGATGTTATGAAAGACCCTAGGTGAATGTCTAGAATTATGATAGAAAATATAAGAAGATCTTTGGATGATGAATAGTTGCAGTTTTTATTTTGGATTTTCGAGAAGAGAATGGGTGATAAATTGGAGATAGTATTGGTAGATGAAGATGATAAAGAAATCTGACTTTGAGAAAAAATGGATGTACATAAGAAGTGAGTATTGCATAGGGCAATTTCTGTTTTAATCTTAAATCAGAAATGAGAAATGCTTTTGCAGCAGAGAGCTTTAAACAAATATCATTGTGGATGATTGTGGAGTAATGCAACTTGTACACATCCTTTTTCTGGTGAAAGTAATATTGATGCAGCTCATAGAAGATTGCAAGAAGAGATGTGATTTGATATAGATTTAGAAGAAATTTTTGAATTTCATTATACTGCACATTTTGATAATTGATTGACTGAGAATGAATATGACCATGTATTTTTGTGATATTATGGTGGAGAAATGAGTTTGAATCCAGATGAAGTAGCTGATTATAAATGGATTAGTATTGAAGACCTCAAAAAAGATATAGTAGAAAACCCTGAAAGTTATACTCAGTGGCTTAAGATTATTTTTGAGAAGTATTTTTCTTTATCTTAATTTTTTATTCTATTTTTGATAAATATGATAAAATAGTTTCTGAAAGAATCGTGTTTTTTTGGTAATAAATTGCTTTTAATCCAAAATTCTCTGCGTTTTGAATATTTTCTTCTTGATCATCAATGAAGAGAATTTCTTCAGCATTGTGTCAGATCCTTTTTATTAATAGTTCATAAAATTCTTTTGAAGGTTTTTCGTATCCACAATCTCATGAGATTAAAATGGTTTTACATCTTTCTGATATTCAAAGGTGTTTTAAACTATTTTTTACATCCGAGATATGATTTGTTGCTATTGCAAAATCAATGTTGGGATATTTTTTCAATATTTTTTCAAAAATTGATTGTTCTCTTAAAGAATAAAGTTTTTCCCAAATGGGAGTAAGAATTGCTTTAATCTGTTCTTCTGAAAGAGATAAAGTTTTAGTCGCCCAAGCAAAATATTCTTCGTCATCGTTCAAATTTCAAAATTGTTTTTCTAAAATTTCTTCTTGTTCACTCATTTGATAATCATTTTCTTTTAGGAGACAACCTCATAAATCAAAAGCAATAGTTTTAATCATACTCCTTTTATAACTGTAAAATTATTTTATCTTAAATATCCATTACAGAAACTTTTCCAATCCATCGTTTTTTTTCATTCGGGTTTAATCGCAACATTTACTACTGCTGGATTAAGATTTTTTCAGTCAATTAATGGTTTATTTTTATTATCATTATACTTAGCTTCATCAAGCTCTAATTCTTCAATAATGACTATTTTTTCATTTAGTTTAAACCAGATTTTTGGCCATATTGCGTATGCTCTATATTTAGCATAAATATCCTCTAGTTTATCATTATAAACATCAATTTCTCAGTCAGATTTTTCTATTTTTTGACAGATCGTAGTTTGTGATTCATCTTGAGCAGTAGCTTTAATTTGTCTTTTACCGTAGTTCCACAAAGTATTGCACAAGAATTTAGGACCTTCCTTTTCCAGTGCAGTTATCAAATCTTTGACAGTCCACTCAAATTTTAAAGGGAAAGAAAGTTGATCGATAATATCTCATGTATCCATTCAGGCATTCATATGCATAATAGTGATTCAGCTTTTCTCTTCTTTGTTTAAGAAAATAGATTGTAATGGAGAGGCTCCGCGATATTTAGGCAATAATGAACCATGTACGTTAATTGGTCCAAATGTTGGTATATCCAAAATCGAATGTGGTAAAATTTTTCCATAAGAAATAACCACCAAAAAATCTGGATTTTTTTCTTTTAACCGGTCATAGAAATTTTGTCATTCTACACTTTTTTCTGGATTTATTTTTAATGGAGTTTGAATGAAATCTTCAGCTTCATCTGGAAATAATTCCTTGGCTTTAGTTTTGATTGGATTCTCCTTGAGTTGCATTCATCTTCATGCAGGTTTATCAGCCTGTGTAACTACTCAGCAAATTTCAAATCTATCATCAGAATTTAGCTCTTCTAGAAAAGGAATTCAAATATTAGCACTACAGAAGAAAACTATACGATAAAAAGCTGGATCATACATTTTTTTATTACTTGGTTTACAGGATAAAACTCTATCGGTGATTGGAGCTAATCATTTGCAGAATCAGTATCTTTTCAATATTTGAGTGGCATATTCACTGCAATGTGGTTTATGTGAGCAGACTCTATCTTTCAGTATTGATGAAAATATTCATTTGTCAGGGGAGATGGTTAATTGGTATAGTTTTATCAAAATCAGAGTTATTGTAGTCAGAATTTTGTCTATGAAATGATATATGAATTTAATTGTTTTTCGTAGGATAGACATGATTCAAATATAATTAAATTCTGATTATACTCTATTAATGTTTAGCATTTTTTCAATGGATAAACCTAGTATTGACTTTTTAAGTTAAATACTTATTATAATCTTGTCTGTAAAAAGGCATAAATATATTTTTATTTTTTTATGACTGATCATTTTAAAAAGCTGGTCGCTGAGTATAATTCAGCAAAGAGTGAGTTCTTAAAAAGTATCATTTATGATGCTATGCTGGGCTATGTCGAAGAATATCATGAAGGCTACGTATGCTATGATATGGATATGTATGTTGCCCTTTATAAGTGTTCAACGACTCCAGGTCAGCGAGCCTTTGCTTTAAAGCAGATTGGTGAGATTATCGTGGATGATTATATTTCCACAGATGAGCTCATTGAGAATTTTAAGACGTTTGTTTCTTTAAAAGATTTCTTGAACGTAGACGATGTAGGTGAATTTGACATTCTTTGTATGAAAGAGCTTAACTTCTTCAAGGCAAGATTTGATGCTACTGTTTCAGGAGAAAAAAATTATGTTTCTGTTGGTGAGGCAAAAGAAGAGCTTAAGGATGTTGCACAACTTATCGTTTCAACTGGTATGTTTGATATGGGAAGTTATCAGTTGGCTTCAAGAATTCTTGAAATCTAATGATTAGCCGTGAGTGTTTCTCGCGGCTTTTTTGAATGAAAAGTATTGGTATAATAATGATTCTCTCGATAAATGTAGCACCTAAATAAAAAAAGTGATAAAAAACTTGCAAATGAAAAAAAAATAATTATATTTGTAGCACCTGTAAGGTTTGAGTGATATTTTATATCTAATATTGAATATGTAAACTTTAGTAAAAGTTAAGCTCATAACTCAAAAATTACATCAGTATTTTATCTTTTATTTATATAAAACAATGGCAAAAGTTATTTGAATCGATCTTTGAACTACAAATTCATGTGTGTCATATATGCTCGGAGACAAGTCCGAAGTAATTGCTAATGCAGAATGAAATAGAACTACTCCTTCAGTAGTTTATATCAAAGGTGATGAATTATTAGTTTGAGATCTTGCAAAAAGAAAGGCTGTTTTAGAGCCAAAAAATGTTATTTACGAAGTTAAGAGATGGATTGGACGTAAGTATAGCGAAGTTAGAGATGAACTTGCTAAAATGCCTTACGAGACCAAAGAATGATCAGATGGGGGAGTGATTATTGTTGTAGATGGTAAAGAATACAAACCTGAACAAATCTCAGCTTTCGTCCTTACGAAACTAAAAGATGATGCTGAGAAATTTCTCGGAGAAAAGGTTACACAAGCTGTAATTACAGTTCCTGCATATTTTAACGATTCTCAAAGAAATGCTACTAAAGCGGCTGGAGAAATTGCAGGACTAAAAGTTGAAAGAATTATCAACGAACCAACTGCAGCTTCACTTGCTTATGGAGAAGGAAAATCAAAAGATGAAAAGATTATGGTATTTGATCTATGATGAGGAACTTTCGATGTTACAGTTCTTGAAATCTCATCTGAATGAACTTTCCAAGTTCTTTCAACTTCTGGAGATACAGCTCTTGGATGAGCTAACTGGGATCAAAAAATTGTTGATTACTTATTGGAAGAGTTCAAGAATAAAGAATGAATTGATCTTCATGGAAATGCTGGAGCAATGCAAAGAGTGAAAGATGAAGCTGAAAAAGCTAAAATGCAGCTTTCAAATGTAGATAGAGTAGATGTAACTATTCCATTTATCGCTCAATGACCAGATGGATCTCCAAAGAATTTGGATGTAGTGCTTACAAGAGCTAAATTTGAATCATTGTGTTCAGAATTATTCAAAAAATGTGAAGGTCCTGTATCTGTAGCCATGAAAGATAGTGGATTATCAAGTAGTGATATCAATGAAATTATCCTTGTTTGAGGTTCTACAAGAATGCCTCAGATTCCTGGAATAGTTCAAAAAGCTTTAGGAAAAGCTCCAAAGGCTACTGTAAATCCAGATGAAGCCGTTTCTCAATGAGCCGCTATTCAATGAGGAATTATTCAAGGAGATGTAACTGATATCTTATTGCTTGATGTTACTCCATTAAGTTTGGCAGTAGAAGTTGAAGGAGGATTGGCTCATGTTATGATCCCTAAAAACACTACAATCCCTGCTAAAAAATCAAATATCTATACTACAGCTGCTGATAATCAGACTGCAGTTACTGTTCATGTAACACAGTGAGAAAGGCAGTTTGCTAGAGATAATAAGTCACTCTGAATGTTCAATCTTGAATGAATTCCTCCAATGAGAAGATGAATGCCACAGATTGAGGTAACATTCGATATCGATGCAAACTGAATCCTTAATGTAACAGCTCAAGAAAAATCTACATGAAAACAACAATCTGTTACTATTGCAGGTTCTACTAATATTTCAGATGAAGAAATTGAAAAGGCAAAAGCTGAAGCAGAGAAATTTGCTGAAGAAGATCGTAAGAGAAAAGAAGTAATCGAAGCTAAAAACTGACTTGAATCAATGGTTTATGCTATCGAATGACTAGGACAGGAATATAAAGAAAAAATTTCAGATGAGGATAAAGAAACTATCAATAAATTGGTAGCTGATGGTAAAGCTATGAAAGACAAAGAAGATGCTACAGTTCAAGAAGTGAAAGATGAAACTGATAGACTTCAGAGAGAATCTCAACCATTATTCCAGAAATATGCTCAAACAGCACAGCAAAATGCTGACGCTTCTAATTGATGAGCAACTCCAGCAGGAGAGTCTGGACCTGTTGAATGAGAAGTGGTTGAAGCTTAATTAATAAAAGAATAAAGAAAATCTGATTAGACTTAATTGTCCGGTCAGATTTTTTATATATATGATAGCCTTAGTAGATGATAACTATAAAATTAATTTATTTATTTTCTCTTGAAATTAACTTTCATTTTCTTATACGTATCCATGCACGAATTTTGAGTCTTATGAGTGTACACCAATATGTTGTGCTAGCGTATATCTCTCTACAGGGTTAATTCTTGTACCCTACTTGGTCGTGGGTTTGGTAGCATCAGTCTTATGGCTGTTTGTATAATCCTGCTCGTTTGGGTCCAAACTTTAATTTGCGCGCGCACTTCCAAGACGCTAGCACCAGTCCTCGGCATGTTTCCATCCGAGGACTTTTTTTATTTAAAATTATGTGTAATATGTATGGTGTTTTCCTAGTATTTTATATAGTTTTTTTGTTCTCTTTTTTTCGTTTTTCAATTTCTTCAGAATTTCAAGTTAAAAGTATTTCGGGCACAGAGAATCATTCTACGATTTCTGGTCTAGTGTAATTAGGCTCTTCAAGGTTTTGCATATTTTCTTTTAAAGAATAACTTTCGTTTTGCCAGCTTTCAGATTCTTTAATTACTCCTGGAATTAATCTAGAAATTGATTCAATCATTGTCATAGTTGCAATCTCTCATCATAATAAGATGAATTGTCATAATGAAATTTTTTCGAATTGCTTTGGATAATGTTTTTGTATATATAATTCTCGACGATAATCTATTCATTCATATCTTCAGCATACAAAAATTAAGTGTTCTTGTTTGGAAAATGTGTAAGAGAGTTTTTGATTAAAAACTTTTTTAGCAGGGGAAGGAAAAATAATTTTAAAATCTGAATTTTTGAGATTGTTATTCTTGATAATAGATTCAACGGCATCGATTATTGGTTGAGCTTTTATTAGCATTCATGCTCATCATCAGTATATTTCGTCATCGATTTGTTGATGCTTATCTGTGCAGAATTGTCTAGGATTACAAAAATCCACTTTCAGAATTCATTTTTCTTGTGCTTTTGCTAGTAATGATGTAGAAAAAAATGAATCAAATAATTCTGGGAAAATAGTGATTATGTGAATATACATTTTGAACCTCAAAAAATAAAGTCAGATTTATTTTAGGTTATTGCGTCTTTCTGCTTCCAAAAATATTTTGTGTCGATAAGTATAATCAAAAGCCTTAAAGACAGCTTCTAAATATATGAATATGATTATTCAAAAAGATATAAGTATTCGAGATATGACTTCAATTGCTGAGTTGTTGATTAGATTCATTTGTATGAAAAAAATCATTATAAGTAGAGGAATTCAGATAGCGATGCAAGAATTGAACAAAAATCTACATCTGATGGTAGCTTGTCTTAGGAGGCCTTTAAAAGTTAATCATATATTAGAAAGTGTTAAATTCATGCTTTTTATTACAGCATCTCGTGCAGAGAAGTCTCTTAATACTATGTAATAGTTTACATAAGGCCAAAGGACAATTTTCCCTAACACACAGGTTATCCATATAATGAATACAGTTATAATTACAGGATTATTTAAGTATCAAAGCATTCGAAATCTGACTACAAAAATGAAGACGGATCGCATACTTAGTCACCACATATTTACTCATCCAAATTCTGCCATAATTCACCATTTTTTCCATCATTTAATGAATGCTGTACCTGTTTTCATATTTCCGTCATCAATACTATAAAGTACAGCTTGTCTTCATATTGGTCAGAATATGGATATTCATATAAGAAATATTATAGCGATGGTTATAATTAACCATAGTATATTAAATCTTTGTACGGCATTTACGAAATATATTAAGGCATTTGAAACATCTATTCCAGAATTGTATTTCATATTTGCTAGTCAATTTATGAAATAGATAATTCAATAAATCTGATAGAACGTATATGAATATGACGTCAAAAGAGCGAGCCTTATGATTCTAGGCCTGTTTATAAGTATTTTAACTGTATCTTTGATGATCTCTTTTAACATATAATTAAGTGTTTTTACCAAAATATTCTTATTTTACTTCATTAGCACCATGACATTTTTTATATTTTTTACCACTTCCACATGGACATGGATCATTTGGTCTAACTTTTTTTCTTGTTGGCAATACTACTCATTCACTTGGTCAAGATTTTCAGATATCATCAGCGTCGAAAACTTCCACTCAATCTTCGTCCTCAAATATCATTTTTCTTGGATCATTACTTGTCTGTGCAATAGCTTTATTTCAAGCCTGGATAACTACTTTACCATCTTTTTTAGAAATCTGAACAGGAACTTTTCATCAAAATTGTTTGCTTGCTTGTTTTAGTTTTTCCATAATCTCTGGATTGTCCTGAACCATCTCAAATAATTGATTTTGCATTTCTTGCTGTTCAGCTACAGCACGATAATCTATTCTCATTAGTCTTGTTGTCGTATCAGTTTTGATATTTTGCTGTAATAACTCAAATTTTTCAAATGATTCTTGTTTATAAACGATAAGTGGATCCATCTGAGCATATCCCATGAATCATACTTTATCTTTCAAATATTGCATATCATCAATATGTGCTACCCAAAGTTTATCAATAACTTGTAAGTTTACATCTCTCAGAATATTAAAAAGCAGATTTTGATCATATTTTTCTCGAGTTTCTGTGAAATACTCAACCAATCTACGATCTAGACTATTTGCAAGAGTCTTGAAATCCATTTGTTCGTATTCTGCTTTTTGTTTTGCATCAATTTCTAATCAAAACTCTTTATTCAAAATTAATAACAAATCTCAAACATTTTGTCATGTAGCTTCTGCAGTGGAGATCTGACTGTTTAATATCTCTTGAGAATCAAGCATAAATTGTTGTTTTGCTGTTTTTAGCCATTCAGCTTTCTTTTCTTCATCTTCATTTGCTTCAATAATACTATCTCTCGTGAAATAGATTCTCTTTCTTTGTTTATCGATTACAGAATCGTAGTCGAATAAGTGTTTTCTGGTACTAAAATGCCATGCTTCGATTTCTTTTTGTGATCTAGTGATAGCAGAGGTGAATTGTTTTTGTGTAAGCTCAAGTTCGGCTAAATCTTCCTTTGAGAGAAGCATAGATGCCATTCATTGAATTCTTTCTCATCACATTTTTCTCATCAAAGTATCGTCCAAAGCGACAAAGAAAACTGAAACTCCAGGATCTCATTGTCTACCGGCACGTCCGCGTAACTGGTTATCGATTCTTCTAGATTCATGTTTTTCAGTTCAGAGAATGAATAGTCCATAATGGAAATCCTTTTCAATGGTTTCTTTTGTTCATTCTGCTGATTCTATTGTAATCTTTGCGAAAATATCAGTTTGTTCTTTCTTTTTACTGTTTATTTGAATGCTAATTTTTACTCCATCTTTTGTAATGCTTGATTTCTCAGCTTTTGTAATATCATCATTTTCAAGTCAGAATTGATTCTTTAGTCATTCAATAGTCAATTCATATTCTTTTTTTGAATATATATTAGCTTTTAC